>ERZ773248.14-NODE-14-length-224069-cov-9.729490_pt1 | contig 224069 bp, 198 predicted proteins | sample MGYA00580518_ERZ773248 | MGnify/ENA primary metagenome ERZ773248 (study PRJEB29015, sample SAMEA2737762) | human gut metagenome | biome: human gut; feature: human-associated habitat; material: faeces | place: China | collected 2012 ...
TTCCAGTACTATTTTTTTCTTAAATTCATAACTGTGTTTTGCCATAAAAAAACTGACCCCCAATCGTTAGATTTTTGGTCTAACTATTGGGGGTCAGCTCACAGCCTCTTTTTTCAAAACGTTTTTTCAATAATCGCGACATCTTCGTCGGTTACGGTCAGGTCCGGTCCTTGGCGCAGGGCTTCGATGGCCTGGGTATCGACGACCCAGAGGGCCGGTGCCAGTTCGGCGGCGTGGTCTTTCATCCACGTTGCGACGGCCCGGGCACCCTGGCTATAGGGCAGGGCGGCTTTGACGTAGCGGAAGTGAGAGCGGGGAACGGCTTTCATCGGCTGTTTCCATACTTCTTCGATTTCCAGGGTATAGTCACATTCGTGATAGCCGTTGGATACGGCTTCGCGGCCGATGTCTTCCGTGTTCTTCTGGCCCATGTCGAGGAGCAGGTAGTCGTAGAGCAGGACTTGTTCCCATTTTGCCTTAAAGATATCCCGTTCAGGGAGAATCTGGCACGGGTCTTCGCTGTACAGGCGCAGCAGGTCTAGGACGAAGCGGAAGCGGTGGCGCTTGAAGGTGAAGTTCACGGCATCGACATAGATTTCCCGCATGCGGATATACTGTTTCGTCTGTTCGCGGAAATCGCTGTCAAAATAGCTGATCGGCGTCTCGTGGCGGATATACTCGAACAGTTTCTCTTCCAGGACCATCCCCTTTTTGAGGGCTGCCCGGCGGTCGGCCGGGGCTGCCAGGGGATTGCGGAAGGTACGGTTCAGCCGGTCCAGATAGTTCAGGCAGGCCGTTTCCAGGGCCAGGGCGCTGAAGGGGCCGTTATCATGCTGATGTGAAAAAATTTCGTCTTTTTCTGCTGCCGATAGCAATGATGTGGACATCGTGATCTACTCCTCTGAAAGGTAAGGATGTTCGGCTGCGGCACTCTGGATGGCCGCATTGGCATCCTTGAAATAATCTTTAAACGACTGTACCCATGTCCGGGATGGGTGCGATAAATAGCCCTTGCTTTTCCAGATTAGGGCCAGGGTCCAATAGAGATGGGGCTGGACGAGGGGGACGGAGACGGCAAGGTCCGGTGAAATCCGCTGACAGATCGTGTGCGGCATCAGGGAAATCCCCAGGCGGCCGGCAACCATTTGGGCCAGGAAGTCCCAGTTGCTGGAACGGCAGACGATCTTCGGATGGGCCATGATTTCCTGGAAAGCCGAACGCAGGTAGGGATTCAGGGAGAATCCGCTTGGGTAGAAGACGAACGTTTCGTCTTTGATATCCGACAAGGTCAGCGATGGCTGGGAGGCCAGGGGGTGATCCGGCCAGAGAACGACGTCGAGAGGTTCTTCGTGGAAGATGAAAAATTCATAAGGAATTTCTGTCGTAATCGGCAGGGCGACGAACCCGACCTGGATGAGGCCGTCATCAATGGCGGATACGACGTCTTGGGAACCGACTTCCTTCATTTCCAGTTCGATTTTGGGATATTTGTTGATGAAATGGGCGATGAACGGCGCGATGACGGAAGAGCCGATCATAGGCGGTACGCCGACGGACAATTTACCGGCATTGAGCAGCTGTGGCGACTCCATTTCTTCATTTAGCTGGGTGAATCCCTTGATGAGTTCTTCGATTTTAGGAAGCAAATAGGAACCCGTTTCCGTAAGCTCTACATTTTTCCCCTTGCGGTCGAAGAGCTGGACACCCCAGTGTTCTTCCAGGGCTTTGATCCCCTTGCTGATCGACGGCTGGCTGATGTGCAGCGATTTTGAAGCTTTGGTGAAGCTTTTTTTGTGAGCGACTTCGATGAAGTATGTCAGTTGGAATAAATCCATGATATAATGTTTCACCTCTCTTTAGTATTCTTATAGTTTACCATATTACGGAATGAAAATCCAATGATGTATACTTCTTTATAAATGGCGGTACTAAGCCATTTTAAAGCAATCTGTGTTTCTGTAGACTGTCTAATTGTTAACAATAATTTGTACGAATTAATGCGCCCCTCTATATTTAGGGCGGCCAATCGTTGTATAATATAAAATAGAATGGAGGAGGGATGGTTATGGCACGGCGATGGATCATGCATGTCGATATGGATGCGTTTTATGCTTCTGTAGAACAACGGGATAATCCGGCCCTGAAGGGCCTGCCGGTCATCGTCGGCGGCCTGATGGAGCGGGGCGTCGTCGCGACGGCGTCTTATGAAGCCAGGGCTTATGGCGTCCATTCGGCCATGAGCATGAAACTGGCCCGCAGGCTCTGTCCGAATGGCGTCTTTCTGCCTGTGCGCATGTCCCATTACCGGCGTATTTCCCATCAGATACGCCTGATCCTGTCCCATTACTCGCCCTTCATCGAACCGCTGGCCCTGGATGAGGCCTTCCTCGACGTCTCCGGCATGGAGCGCCATTATCCGGATATTGTCGACATGGGCAAAGCCGTAAAGGAAGAAATACGGCGGACGACGGGCCTCGTCGCATCGGCTGGGATAGCACCGAATAAGTTCCTGGCCAAACTGGCATCGGACCTTCGCAAACCGGATGGCCTGGTCTGGATTCCCTATGGGACAGAGCGGCAGATTTTGGCACCCTTGCCGCTGAGCCGCCTGTGGGGCGTCGGCAAGGTGACCGAAGAGGCCCTGCAAAAAGCGGGCTATCATACTATCGGCGACATCGCCGCGGCCAGTCCCGAAGCGCTCCAGCCCATCGTAGGCAATCAGGCCCAGCGGATTTACCGCTTGTCCCTGGGCCAGGATAACCGGCCGCTGGAAGTACGGCGGCGGCCCCAGTCTGTCGGCAATGAGCATACGTACAGCCATGACCTGACGCGCGACGCCGAAGTGGATGAACAGTTCCGCCTCCTGGCCAACGAAGTGTCGTGGCGGCTGCGGCAGAACCGGCTCATGGGACGGACCGTCACCATCAAGATACGCTATGCCTCTTTCAAGACCATTACCCGCTCTTTGACGCTGCGCAGCATAGGGACCTGTTCGGAAGAACAGTTATATTTTTCGGCAAAAAAATTGTATAATAAGAGCAGAGGTCATGAGCCCATCCGCCTCCTGGGCCTGACGGTCAGCCAGCTCCAGGCCTATCAGGTGCAGGGCGACTTGTTCTCGGAAGATGAAGAGACGAAGGCGAAAGTGACGGAAGCCATTGACAAGCTGCAGAAACGCTTTGGCCGCACGGCCATCATGAAAGGATTTCTTTGGGAAATGTCCCATGAAAAAGATACATAAGAACGATAAAGAAGGAGTTTTTGTTATGGCAATTTTTAAAGTAGCTGCCCACACGGGTGATAACAACAACGGGTACATCGAATACGATACAGAGACGAAAGAACTCGGCGTCCACTTGAACGACGACGTCATGAATGAACGGGCCCGCCAGTATTTGACGACAGAAAAAGTCTTGCACCAGTATACGGATTTAGCGCAATATAAGACCATCAGCACCGTCCCGACATCGAGCCTGGAAATGCTGAAACTGGCCTTGTGCTATATCTGGCGGGCTACGGGCATCCACATTGACTGGAGCCGCCCTGTCGATTAAGGGATAAGCCTCCACCATAATCTATGAACAATTTATCCACATTTCCTGTGCACAAGGGTGACAGAAATGTGGATATTTTTTTGTGAAGCGCACGGTTATGCTGATTTTTTCAGGTGCATACTTTTTGGGGATTCGCAGGGAAAATGTGGATAACTTTCGTGGATAAATGTGTACCTCCGGTGAAAACGGCCTGGAAACGGGATGATTACGCAACTTTTTGACGGCGAACAAATGGCGCAGATAATGTGCATAATTCCTGAAAAAATGTGGATAAATGCTCTCGTCAAGTTATGCACAATATGTGGATAACTTGTGGAAAGGTATGCACAGGTGGACAAAGCATAAAATAGCCATTCTGACAGTGTGTGCACAACTTATCCACTTCATTTATCCACAATTTCCACAGCCTTGCCGTTTGTGGTATACTGGAGGCAATGAACACAATTAGGAGGAAATCAACATGAAAGCTATCATCGACGGACTCATTGTCCTGCCGAACGAAATCATTAACGGTCACGTCATTATGTATGAAAAGGATATCTGGCGCATCGTACCGCGCAAGCAGTTCCGGGCCGGCATGTGCTCGGAATTCATCGACGCCAATGGCGGCTTCGTCGTACCGGGATTCATCAATGAACACATCCACGGCTGTGCCGGTGCCGACACTATGGATGACGATGACCAGGCCCTGAAGACCATGCAGCAGGCCCTGCCGGCGACGGGCGTTACGTCCTTCGTACCGACGACGATGACTATGGAACAGGGACGCATCGAGAAAGCCCTCAGCCGGATTCGCCAGGCCCGGGACGACTATCAGGGCGGCGCCCAGGTATTGGGCGCTCATATGGAAGGGCCTTTTATCAGCCCGGCTTACAAAGGCTCCCAGGCGGAAGAAAATATCCAGACTGCCGATTTTTCCTGGCTCGAACCATATGCCGACGTCATCAAGATCATTACCCTGGCACCGGAAACATTGAAGAACAAGAAATTCCTGAAGGACTGCCAGGACCACGGTATTATCGTGTCCATCGGTCACACGGCGGCCGATTTCGACCAGGCCATGGACTGCATGGACGCCCTCGGCAATTGCCATGTTACGCATTTATATAATGCTATGACGCCGTTCCACCATCGCAGACCCGGTGTCGTCGGCGCAGCCCTGCTCCATAAGGGCGCCTGCTGTGAATTGATCTGCGACGATTTGCACGTCCATCCGGCAGCGCAGAAACTGGCCTATCAGATGAAAGGCCGCGACGGCCTCATCCTGGTCACCGACTCATTGCGAGCCTGCCTGCAGGGCGATGGCGAATCCAGCTTGGGTGGCCAGAAAGTCTTCGTCAAGAATGGTGAAGCCCGCCTGGCTGACGGGACCCTGGCTGCCAGTATTGCCCCCATGAACGAAGTGGTCCTCCATTTCCTCATTAATTCCGGCGCCTCCATTCCCGATGTCGTCGCCATGGCTACGGTCAACCCGGCCAAAGCCCTCGGTGTCTACGACCGCATCGGTTCCCTGGAAGAAGGGAAGCAGGCGGACATTACCATCCTGGACAGCAACGATTTCCATGTAAAACAGACGGTCATCGCCGGGGAGCTGGCATATAATGAAGAAGCCTAATACGAAGAGCGGCATTTTCCTGGCCCTGGCTATCCTGGTGCTGGCAGCCATCGGCGCCTGGTTCTTCTGGGACCGTTCGCCGTCGCCAGCGGGCCCGGCAGGGCCCTCTAAAGGCGCTGTTCAGGAAGATGAAGCATCGCGGCTCGTCGCCAAGATGTCACCGGAAGTAAAGATCGGCCAGCTCATGATGATCGGCCTGGCCGGGACGACCATCGACGACCAGGGCCAGCGCCAGCTGGAATACTGCCATGCCGGGAATGTTATCTTATTCGACCGCAATATGGATACACCCGAACAGGTCCAGCATTTGACAAAAAAAATAGACACGACGATTCGCAAGAAGAGCGGCGTCATGCCTTTCATTGCCCTCGATCAGGAAGGGGGCCAGGTCCTGCGCATGCGCAAGGCCTTCCCGCCCGTACCGTCTGAACAGTCCATCGGCCAGAGCGGCCAGCCGGCCCAGGCGAAACAGTGGGCCGTCACGACGGGCGATGCCCTGAAAAAGCTGGGCATCAACGTCAACTTTGCGCCTGTCGTCGACCTCGGTTCTCAGGCTGAACGGTCGTATAGCCTCGACCCTGGCGTCGTGACCCAATTCGCCCATGAAGCCATTGCCGGCTACGAACAGACGGGAATCTGGTGTTCCCTCAAGCATTTCCCGGGCATCGGCAAAGTCAAGACGGATCCCCATATCGACGGCGACAGCGTCAACAGTTCCAAGGATGACTTGATGAAGCAGGATTTGAAGCCTTTTGAAAACCTCATCAAGAACGAAGACAATCAGAAAATGTTCATCATGGTTTCGAACGTCACCTTCCCGGCGCTGGACCCCAATCTTCCGGCCTGTGTCTCCAAACCGATTATGACCGATTTATTGCGCAACACTTTCGGCTACCAGGGACTCATCGTTTCCGACGATATGGAAATGGGCGCCATGGCCAAGCACTATGCCTTTGCCGACATGGGCGTCATGGCCATCAAGGCCGGTGCCGATATGGTCCTGGTCTGCCATGAATATGCCCACGAACGGGAAACGTATGACGGCCTCTTGAAGGAATATAAGAGCAATGCGGAATTCCGGGCCTTAGTCGATGAAAAAGTAACCCGCATCGTCCGCACGAAACTGAATCATCAATAGCTGCCTTTTCGATGCAGCAATAGATACAACGCGCCCAGCATACCGGCGTCGTTCTGCCGTTTGGCGAAGGCTAATCCCTTAGGCGGCAGCATCATGGCTGGCAATCGCGCCGCCAGGGCTATTTCCAGCTTCGGCCTCAGGATATCCTCTTGGGCCATGATGCCGCCGCCGAGGACGATGCCATCGGGATTGCACAGGCAGGCGATATTGGCCAGGCCATCGGCCAGATTCTGGCAGAATGTATCGAGGACAGCTGCTGCCGTGGTATCTCCCTGACGGACCCAGGCAAAGCAAGTACGGCCGTCGACCTTTTTCGGGTCGGCGGCTTTTTTGCATGCCATTTCCCGGCAGAGGTATGTCGCCGAAGCGACGTCGTGGAGGCGGCCGGCAGGGACGCGCATATAGGCGATTTCCCCGGCAGACCGGCAGGTTCCGTGAAGGATATGGCCCTTTTCGATGAAGGCCCCGCCGATACTGGTGCCGACGGTCACGGCGAAGAGGGAGTCCATGTCCCGGCCGGCGCCGAGCCACCATTCTCCCAGGGCGGCGCAGTTCGTGTCGTTTTCGACGATACAGGGGAGCTGGAATTCATTTTCCAAGAGCGATTTCCAGGCCGTCCCCGTATAGTCCGGGATGGATAGGGCGTAGTCGACAGCCCCTCTTTCCGTGTCGATGATGCCGGCTGTCGAGATGCCGATGCCCGCTAAGGGATGGTCGGCCAGCTGGCGCTGGATGAGCGAGCGGACTTTGTGGACAATGCCCGGACCGCCGCCCGTTGCCGCTTCTGTCGGCAGGCTGCCTTTCTTATGGAACCGGCCCGTTTCGTCGACGAGGCCGAATTTGATGGCTGTACCACCGATATCTATGCAGCTGTAAATCATGAGTATACACTCCTTCCTGAGATTATACATAAATTATACATAGATTTGACCTTTTCTATGTATAGGGACTTTATACTTATCGTGTCGAATATGTTACAAAATTCAGGAGGTCACGATATGAAACGACAATGGTTAAAACGAGCAATTCTTTCCATGGTAGCCTGCGGCTCATTAGCAGGATTCATTCCCGGAGTACAGGCGGCAGATATCCGCATCCTTCCCGTCGATAATGCGAAATTCCTGGCTGGTGCCAAATTCGATTTCGACGTCGAAGTATCGAAAGCAAAGAATCTGAAGAATGTCGACATTACGGTCAATGGACAGAAGGCCGATAAATTCTTTGGTCAGAAATTAGATGCTAAAGATTTAGGCAATGGCGTCATTTCATATCGTGCCAATCAGGTCAATTTCCCCAAAGCCGGTTCCTATACGGTAAAAGCGACGGCTACCGATGCTGATGGCGCTAACTCGGCCGATGCCCGCTATACCGTCGTTCAGGACAAAGCTCAGCGCCAGGCCAAGAACGTCATCCTCTTCGTCGGCGACGGCATGTCCCTGCAGGCCCGCGAAATGGCCCGTATTATTTCCAAAGGCATGACTAACGGCAAGTACAATGACTTACTGGCCATGGAAAAAATGCCCCATAACTGCCTGATTACGACCAGCGGTTACGATTCCCTGACGACAGACAGTGCCAACTCGGCGTCCGCCTATGCAACAGGTCATAAATCCGTCGTCAACGCCTTGGGCGTCTATGAAGACTCCACGAAAGACCCCTTCGATGATCCGCGCGTCGAAAATATTTCGGAAATCGTAAAACGCAGCCGCGGCATGTCTGTCGGCATCATCACCCAGGCCGAATCGACAGACGCCACGCCGGCAGCCATGGTCGGTCATACGCGCCGCCGTGCCAACCAGGATTACCTCGCTTCGGAATACCTCGAAGATTATCATCGCCCGGACGTCATCATGGGCGGCGGTTCGCGCCGTTACATCCCGCGGTCCGAACAGGGCTCGAAGCGCCATGACAACCAGAACGTCATCCAGGAATTCAAGAATAAAGGCTATACCTTCGTCAGCAATTCTAAGGAAATGATGGCTGCTCCGGATAATAAACCGCTCCTGGGCCTGTTCCATCCGAGCACGATGAATGTCTATGTCGACCGTGAAATGCTCAAGAACCCGGAAGTCCTCGGCAAATATACGGACCAGCCGAACCTCATTAACATGACCAAGAAATCCCTGGATATCCTCAGCAAGAACCCGAAAGGCTTCTTTGCCATGATTGAAGGCGCATCCATCGACAAACAGCTCCACGCCATGGATTGGCAGCGCGCAACGTATGATACCATCGAATTCGACAAGGCCATCGAATACGCCCAGAAATGGAATAAAGAACACGGAGACAACACCCTGATCATCGTCGTCGCCGACCATGCTCACGGCGCTTCCATTACCGGTACCTATCATGAACGGGATGGCAAGAAGGGGCTGGCAGCTGTCCGCACCTATGCAGACTCCATCTTCCCGACCTTTAAAGATGCCAACCACGATGGCTTCCCGGATAATCCGGATCCCGATGTCACCCTGGCCATCCAGTATGCCAACCATCCGGAATATTACGAAAACTTCCACTTCCAGCAGAAACCGACGCTGCCGACTGTTTCTCAGACCGTTACCAAACAGGAAGCTCAGCAGGCTGGCGATAAGACCGAATACCATCAGGTATCGACAGTCGTCGAAAAAGCCAATCCGGCCCGCCATCACGACGGCGATCCCTGGGAACTCGTACCGGCCAACATTCCCGATACCATCGGTGATGAATGCCATGCTGCCGACGACGTACCGCTCAACGCTGAAGGTCCTGGCTCGGAATACTTCCAGGGCGTCATGGACAACACCGAAGTATTCTTTGGCATCATGAGGGCCCTTGGCATCGATGCCACGAAAAATATGAAATAATTAGTGGCTCGTGGTCAGTGGCTCATAGGCGGCCCGCAGTGGCTCTCTTCATAGGAGAGCTGTCAGCGAAGCTGACTGAGAGGTTGCTCTTTTATAGTTTGTAATTCGGAGTATGTAAGGGGCGCCACGTGGGCGACCCGTTAGGGATTTGGATGATTCTTCTAGCAAACAGGGCAGGAAATCGTACATATCTCAGAGCGGGCGCCCCACGTGGCGCCCCTACAAGAAAAGGCGCTGTCTTCGTGCGACAGCGCCTTTTTATTATTTCCCTAACACGCCTTCCAGGAAGGAAGCGGTATCTGCCATATAGCTGGCTTCATAGCCTTCGATATCGCCTTTATCGCAGTGGGCTGCGAATTCCGGGTCGATCGGCAGTTTGGCCGTATGGGGGATATCATATTTCTGTGCCGATTCTTCGACGTGGCTCTTGCCGAAGATGGACAGTTTTTCATGACAATGAGGACATTCAAAATAGCTCATGTTTTCGATGAGGCCCAGGACTGGGACGTGCATCATTTCCGACATGTTCAGTGCTTTTTCGACGATCATGGAAACGAGTTCCTGCGGCGATGTGACGACCAGGATGCCGTCCATGGGCAGGGACTGGAAGACCGTCAGCGGGACGTCGCCCGTTCCCGGCGGCATATCGACGAACATGTAGTCGATATCGCCCCAGATGACATCGGTCCAGAACTGCTTTACTGCGCCGGAAATGACCGGGCCGCGCCAGACGACAGGAGCCGCTGCGTCTTCGAGCAGGAGGTTCATGGACATGACCTTGATGCCCGTCTTGGTCGTTACCGGATAGATACCGTTTTCATCGCCCGTAGCGTGGTCGGTCAGGCCGAAGACTTTCGGAATCGACGGGCCCGTGATATCGGCATCGAGGATAGCCGTCTTGAAGCCGCGGCGCTGCATTTCAACAGCCATGAGGGACGTTACCAGGGATTTACCGACGCCGCCTTTGCCGCTGACGACAGCGATGACATGCTTGATGTGCGAGCCGGCATGAGGAGCAACCTGCAGGCTCTGGGGCTGTGTGCGTTCAGCGCAGGAGCTGCCGCAGCTGGAACAGTCATGTGTGCAATTTTCACTCATTGGGATCATTCTCCTTTGTGTTATTTTTTCCGGCGCGGCAGCAGGTATGACAACACGTGCCGGAACGTTCACAAACTTGGATATGGCCGCCTTCGATGACGAGGCGTTTGCCATGGATGAGGGCGTCGGCCAACTTGTGTCGGGCCGAATCATAAATGCCGGTTACCGTCGTGCGCGCCACATTGATCTGAGCGGCACACTGTTCCTGCGTCAGTCCGACCCAGTCGATGAGGCGGATGACTTCGTATTCGTCAATGCCCATGACAATCACATCGTCTGACTGTGCGCCATCTATAGGCTCGAAAGCCGCCGAAACAGGCAACGAACAGACCCGTCGGCACCGCGGTGGTCTCGGCATAGTACCCCCTCCTTTACGCCTTTTATTATAGATTTATAGATGACATATGTCAACATTGTAAGGGGGCTATGACGCATTTTCGGATTTTGGGAGCTGCCCTGGGGAAGGATTGTGAAGTCGTCCTTCATGATCTGCGCTATCCCGATGAATCGGTCATCGCCATTGCCAATGGCGACATCAGAAGCCGTAAACTGGGGGCGCCGGCGACGGATTTTATTTTGAAACTCATGCAGGTCGGTAAGAAAAGGGACCAGGAGTATATGACCAATTACTACGGGAAGAGCGTCAACGGCCATACCCTGCGGTCTTCGACCTTTTTTATTCATGATGAGGAGGATAATATCATTGGGGCCCTTTGCCTGAATTACGATGTCCAACGCTATCTGGACGTGCGGAAACAACTGGATGCCTTCATCTTGATGGACCCGGGGAAACATATCGACGGCATGCCTCAGGATAACACTAAGAAGGAAGATGACCATTTCCTGAGCGTCGAAATCTCAGAAAGCATGTATCCGACTGTAGACGATGCCATCCAGCACCTCATCCAGCGGACCCTGGCCCCTTACGGGACCGAGGCCAAACGCCTATCCCAGGCAGAACGCCTGGCCGTCGTCGAAGACCTCTACAAGAACGGACTCTTCGTCCTCAAAGGCAGCGTCTATGCCCTGGCCCAGATATTGGCCGTTTCGGAACCGACGATTTACCGCTACTTGAACCGTATCAAGAAAGAAAATCACAACGTGCAGGGGTGAGAAAAATGGATTTAGGGAATTGGAGAGACTTCTTTTCATCTAAAATTTACAAGCGTGGCGAACGCTATTACGAAGAAGGCGACGTCTCCAATCTGAAGTGCACGGAGAAGCAGATAACGGCCGACGTCTATGGCAGTGATATATATGAAGTCACTATCGATTTGGAAGACGGCCAGGTCGAAGGGATGGACTGCACCTGCCCCTATGCCGAACAGGGAGAATATTGCAAGCACATGGTCGCCGTACTGCTGGCCGCTGAAGACGAAGAACTGGATGAAGCGGCTGATGCTGGACAGAAAAAAGCATCGTGGCAGGATATCTTGCAGCGCCTGTCTGAATCAGATTTGCGTAACTTTGTCTTTCAATTAGCCGAAGATAATCGGGATTTGCAGAAGAAAATCGTACTAGATTTTTCCAGGGGCAAACCGTCTGCTAAGGAAATGCATCGATATGAACGCGAAATAGACCGGGTATTGGCTCCTTACGACCTATTGAATATAATGCCAGTAAGGCTTTCGCTGACAAGGTCCTTGATTTTTTGAGCAGCACCATACCGCCGCTGATTAAGCGCTCTTGTACGATGGAAGCGTTGGAACTGGTCAATATCATGGCGGCCAATGTGGTGGATATATCTTTTGAAGATGAAGATGACCAGCAGCTCTGTCTGGATGAATGTCGAGCTTACTGGACCGATATCATTGGTCATGCCAAACCGGAAGACGTGCCGAAGCTGCATCAATGGTTTATACAGCAGATGGATGCCATCAAAAATAAGGGCAATGAGCTATACGGTTATTACGAAGAAGTGCTGTACAATGATTTTGATGACCCGGCGTCCTTGAAATGGAAGCTTGCACGGCTGGATGCGGAAATCGAGCATCATGAATCGAAAAAATCTGACCAAAACGATTGGAATTACGGCTATACCTATGACACCAATCTGGTCATGCGGATTCATACGATGCAGCAATTAGGTTATCCGTCGACGGACATCGAGCAGTATATCCAGGACCATTATGAAAACCGGCAGGTACGGGACATGCTGATTTCAGAGGCTTTTCAAGAAAATGATTACCAAAAGGCCATCAAGCTGCTCCGCGATTCTCAGGCCATCGATGATGATAAGGATTATTGCCAGCAGGGTTACAGCACCAAGCTCATCCATGCCTACCAAGCCCTGGGGGACGATGAGGGATACAAACAGGCCTTGTGGGAAAATATCCAGCATTTCAACCAGGATGATTTGGAACAGGTCTCAGCCTTGAAGGCCTGCTGCGATGCTGATGAATGGGATACATTGAAGCAGAAAATCCTTCAGCTGCCGTCTTGCCGATATCTGCGTCAACGCTTTTTGGCAGAAGAAAAAATGGTCGACGAACTCTGGGCCGATTTGCAGGAAAATTTGAATCCCTATGACGTAGATTGCTATGCAGACCTATTGAAGGAAAAATATGGCAATGAAATCCGGGATTACTATGCAGACTATGTAAAAAAGACCATGCCTGGCCTGAATAGCCGTAATCAATATCGGAACTGTATCTTTTACTTGAAAAACTCAGCACCTATCCCGAAGGCCTGAAAATGGCCCGTAAAATCGCTCAAGAATGGCGGGAAACCCACCGGAACCGCCGGGCCATGAAAGACGAACTGTCCAAAGCAGGCTTCTAAAAAGGCTCGCCTCATAGGAGAGCTGACCGCCTGAGGCGGTCTGAGAGGTTGAAGTTTTGTAGGTGTCCCCTTGATAATAGCTTTTGACAAAAAGTCGTGCGGAAAAATGTAGTAGGAATACAAAAAGTCGCGCAGAAAAATGTAGAGATAGACGCAAAAGTCGCGCGAAAAAATGTTGTTGGGCTTTATATAGAAAAATCCCCTGATGCTGTCCATTATTTCGATAGCATCGGGGGATTTTTTAGTCAATGTGATATTCCTTGTATAATGCTTTTCGGGCTGCTTCGTCTTCTATGGCTAAATCCAAATCATGTAAGCGCCCATCAGCCTTCAACAATTTCAGCAATTTTGCCAGATTATCTTCGCCCTTGCGCTGCCCTTCCTGACGCTCTTCCATGCTCCATTTCTCTAATTCTCGGCACATTTTAGCCACCTCCACAGGATTATTTTTGTAACGATTGACAACTTCTTTCAAAGGGGGCCAAAACATTTCTTCAGCAGTTGTGCTACGGAAATCATTCATTAGCTTACCTATATCATCTTGGCCCCGATAAGCCCCGTTGACGTAAATGATGTGGGACCCATCCTCGAAATGTTGATTTGTTTCTTCGATAATGCGGTTAATATGGTATTGGGATAGCCCATGCTCTAATATATCATTTTCCGTAATGAAGATTACGTAGGTTTCCGGTAGGTGGTCATAGTCGAACCCTTTTTTTAGATTGTTGAGATCTAACACACTGCCATTGAAACGGGCCCGTCGAGCTCCAGCACCTTGATCTGAACGCTGTATCTCAACATCGTATTCTATACCCATAGCATCAGTAGCATGGACATCCAGCCTGACGCCGTGTCCTTGTAAATTAGGAATTGTATCCTCTACATGGAGTGTTTGCACTTCTAGGTCAGGCTGTTCCATAATAATCCGAAGAATACATTCAACAGCGGGAATATTATCTTTCAAACACCGCTTCATGAAATCGTCATCCATTAAACGCCATCGTTTGATAAGATTCAGTGCTCGCTGATGGCGTCTTGCCTGTTGCTTATTATCTGATTTATCGTTCATCAGCAATCCCTTTCATTTCCATTATACTTAGTTCAGAAAATTACTACAATAGATTATTTGAAAGAAAATAAGTAGATAAACGCGCGTTCTATCGAATATATGTTCATTATAACATGGATATATAATTTGAACAAATGTTTTATATGCATAAATGAAAAGTCGCGCGAACCAATGTTATTTGGTTTTGTACAAAAAAATTCCCTGATACTGTCATGATGTAGGGATAGTATCAGGGGATTTTCTTATTTTCTGCGCAGATGAATGGAGAAACCGCCTACTGTTTCTTTTAAGAAGGCGACTTTAATATTTCCTTTTTCGTCGCGATAGCAATGGTCTTCATCCAAAGCGATCCCCTGCCGTTGATAGAAGGCTAAGGCGCGGGGCATATCGCGTGTATCAATACAGATGTGGCCGTTTGTACCGGGCATTTCATGGTCGCAGATTTCGGCGATAGGTCCTGCAAAGAAATTGTCGGCACCGGGAATTTTGTCCTGAGCCATTAATCGGCACAGACCGTCGGTTACGGCTTCAGCTTCCGTTCTGCCAGGTACATGCAGACCTACGTGACCGAGTGTGAAATCCAGCATGTGACGGATGATTTTTTGGCAGTGTGCTGCGATGGCATCCCAATCTTTGGCCTTGACTAAATCAGAAGGGGTGATGAAACTGCCGCCGACAGCTGCGACATTCGGTAAATCCAGATATTCATTCATGTTGTCGTAATTTACGCCGCCTGTTGGAATGAATTTCATGGCATCAAAAGGACCGGCAAGGGCTTTTAAAGTTTTCGGACCGCCATAGGCTCCGGCTGGGAAGAATTTGCAAACTTCCAGTCCTAACCCATTAGCCGCTTCGATGTCGGCTGGAGATACGGTTCCCGGCATGATATCGATATGATTTTCGATACACCACTGGGTGACCTGAGGATTATAGGCCGGCGTAATGATGAATTCAGCACCTGCTTCTACAGCGGCTTGCGCTTGTGCTACATTATGTACTGTGCCAGCTCCGACGATGAGTCCGGGAATGGTCTTCATAGCGCGGATGATGTCCAGGCAGGCATCTGTACGGAAGGTAACTTCAGCAATCGGGATTCCCCCACGGACCAAAGCTTGACCAAAGGGGACTGCGTCTTGTGCATCTTCTAAGACGATGAGTGGAACCAGTCCGATTTCAAATATTTTCTTCATATTATTGCTAATCATGGTTGCCTCCTATTTTTCCATAAACGCTTTTAACTGATCCGGATAGGGGAGGCCTTCGTTGTCTCCCCGGCTGGTAACCTGGATGGCGCCTATAGCATTGCCGCGGCGTACAGCTTCTTTCAAGGGAAGGCCTTCCATCAATGCCGTAATGACCCCGGCTGCGAAACCATCGCCGGCACCGACCGTATCGACGACTTTATCGACTTTAAAGCCAGGGACGAGATATTCTTCGGTAGCTGTCGTTACGTAAGCGCCTTGGCTGCCGACTTTGGTAATAACGGCTTTGGCTCCCAGGTTACGATAGAAAGCGTTGATTTTTTTCGGATCATCACTGCCCATGAGAATTTTGCCTTCAGCTGTCCCAGGGAGAACGATGTCAGCTTTGGACGCCATTTCGTTGATGGAATGAATCATGACATCCTGACTGGGCCAGAGTTGAGGCCGTAAATTAGGATCGAAGGTAATCAGTAAACCTGCCTGACGAGCTTTATCGAACATTAAGTTGACAGCAGCCCGCGTCGATTCACTGAGAGCCGGTAAAATGCCTGTCAGATGGATGTGGCTGTATTCATCGAAGCGGATTTTTTCAACATCTTCGACGGATAACGTAGAGGCAGCCGAGCCAGCGCGGAAATAAAAAATATCCGGATCGCCTTGGCTGACACGGCCTTTCAGCATGAACCCTGTCTTTTTCGTATCACTCCAGGCGACGAATTCATTGCCGATTTTATTTTCGTTTAATACATGAATAATTCGCTGACCAAAAGGATCTTTGCCTAGTTTCGTCATGTAGGTAACGCGATGTCCCAGACGGGCTACACCGACAGCTACATTGAATTCTGCGCCAGCAACGGCCAAATCATAACCACTTACACTATCAAGGGAACCTTCACTTTGAGCAATCAAGAGGCCCATGGGTTCACCTGCAAGAATTAATCCAGATTTCATAGTTCTTCATCCTTTCGAAATAGAATAGGAGCTGCCTTATGCGACAGCTCCTTATTTTTTGTTTAAGGTTGTTTTCCGATGTAAGCAAGAATACCGCCGTCGACATATAAGATGTGGCCATTGACGAAGTCCGATGCATGGGAAGCTAAGAATACAGCAGGCCCTTCGAGGTCTTCTGTCGTGCCCCAGCGGCCAGCCGGCGTCTTGGAGACGATGAACTGGTCGAAAGGATGACGGGAGCCGTCAGGCTGTTTTTCACGCAGCGGAGCTGTCTGAGGCGTTGCGATATAGCCAGGGCCAATGCCATTACACTGGATATTGGCGCCGCCAAATTCAGAACAGATATTGCGGGTCAGCATTTTCAATCCGCCTTTAGCTGCAGCGTAAGCTGATACAGTTTCACGGCCTAATTCGCTCATCATAGAGCAGATATTGATGATTTTGCCGTGGCCTTTTTTAATCATACCGGGAATGACCGCTTTGGATACGATGAACGGGCCGACTAAGTCGATATCGACGACCTGGCGGAACTCTTCTGTCGTCATGTCGCACATGGGGATGCGTTTGATGATGCCGGCATTATTGACGAGAATGTCAACGGTTCCTAACGTTTTTTCAATCTCGCTGACTAATTGCTGCACATGAATTTCATCAGTGACATCGCAAATATAGCCGTGCGCTTCGATACCTTCTTTTTCATAATCCTTCATAGCCTGGTCCAAGTGTTCCTGGCTGCGGCAGTTGAATGCAATGACGGCGCCGGCGCGGGCTAAGGCTTTGGCGATGGCAAAACCGATGCCGTAAGAACCGCCCGTAACAAGGGCGACATTTCCTTTTAAAGAAAACATATCGTTTAGATAATCCATGATAAAACCTCCTAAAAATATAGGCTGTGATTAATGTGCTGCATTCGGAAGGGCTGTTTTAGATTGATTTCCAAAGCGTTTGACCCAGTAAGCAACAATGATGGGGACTACAATGGAAGTGACAACGACACTCGTTGCAACTAAAGCGGTAGCAGCTGGAACTATTTCTTGGAATTCAGGAATCATTTGGCCGACAATCATCGGATTCGTAACGGCAGCACCGGCTGTACTCGAAGCGGCCAGGCCAGCAGCGCCATTGCCGCCGCCAATGATGCGGTCAGCAAAGATGAGGGGAATACCCGTAATAATGATGACGCCCAAGCCGAGAAGAATTCCAAGGAGACCCGTTTTCAAGATAACCGTCAAGTCGATAGTATTGCCTAAAGCAAAAGCAAAGAACGGAATCATCATCGTGCCAGCTGGTGTGAAGAAATCGCGAAGTTCCGGATCCAGGTTACCGAGAATGAAGCCGATTACGAATGGCAGGACAGCCCCAACGAAGAGATGAGGTTCAAAATAAGCAGCACCGGTTGAACCCAAAATCATCATCGTAACCAAAGGACCAGATTCAATTGAAGTCAGGACGAAGGCGCCGGCTTCTTCTTTGGTACCATACTGCTGCATCAAGGAAGCATACAAACCGCCATTGGTCATATCCATAGAGGTTACGATAGCCAGTGTAGATAAGCCAGCAAAGAAACCAGTTTGAATCATACCTTTGGGCATAAGGGCTACACAAATAAAGCCAACAATCCAAGCGACGATAATCTTTGTAACAACAATGGTACCAGATTTACGCAATACCAGTCCAGCATTTTTGTAGTTGATGCTGGCGCCCATGCAGAAGAACCATACGGATAAGATTGGGACTGTACCCGTAATCAACCCGTTGGTGAAGGAACCGAAATACTTACCGGCGCCTGGGGTAAACGTATGGCATAATGCGCCAAGCAAAAGGGAAACTAACATTAACCCGCCAGGAACCTTTTTTACTGCTCTGAAAATATGCATGATAAAATCCTCCTAATCATAAATTTATTTCATGTTTTTAATTTCGATGTGATCCATATCGTCGAATTCTTTGTTTTCGCCGCCCATAGCCCAAATAAATGTATAGTTATGGGTACCGCAGCCACAGTGCATGCTCCAAGACGGGCTGATAACGGCTTGTTCATTATGCATTACGATATGACGAGTTTCCTGTTCCTGTCCCATAATATGGAAAACGGCCTGGTCTTCCGGGACTTCAAAGTAGAAATAAATTTCCATGCGGCGTTCGTGAGTATGAGGCGGCATGCTGTTCCATACACTACCTTCGTCGAGTGCTGTCAAACCCATGCAAAGCTGGCAGGTTTCAACGACATCAGGATGAATGAACTGATTGATGACGCGTTTATTTGCCAGAGCGACTTCCCCGCAAGGACGTTTATTGGCATCTTTAATGGAAATGAACTGTGTTTTGCATGCTTTATGAGCCGGTGCAGAAACCATATAATACTTAGCCGGATTTTCAGGGTCATCCGATGCGAACGTAACTTCCTTTGTACCCATTGTGATATAAAGGCAATCTTTCGGCCCCATGGTATAGGTTTCTCCATCAGCAACGATTTTGCCTGTACCCGTACCTACGTTGAAAATCCCGATTTCACGGCGTTCCAAGAAATAGTGAGTACCGAAGTTTCCCCAGCAGTCGATGCCCTTGTCGATGGGAACGACTTCGTGGACCGGCATGCAGCCAACTGCAACCATTCGGTCTACATGGGAATAAGTGGCAATGACTTCATCGGGACGGAATAACGTTTCAATTAAGAATTCACGACGAATATCTTCTGTCGTGTACGTCTTGAAATCCTTCGGGTTAGTAGAATAGCGAATGTCCATAATATGAATACCTCCTAAAATAATTAAATGATTTTTTATCGTAAGGACACATAAGGTAAAACATCCTTATTAACTAAATATGTAGGAATCCTTCCTTTGAAGACTTCGATGATGCCCATAGATGCTTTTGTCTTCATTTCTTTATTGGCTTCTTCGGAATACCAGGCAACATGCGGAGTTAAGACTACATTATCCATGGTAAGAAACGGATTATCGGGACTTATTGGTTCTGTTTCCAATACATCCAGACCCGCCCCGGCGATTTCGTTTTTGCTCAGGGCTTTCTGCAAAGCCAGCTCATCTACGAGCGGACCGCGGGCTGTATTGATTAAAATGGCTGAAGATTTCATCAGCTCTAGCTCATCGGTACTAATGCAATGAAAGGTTTCTTTGGTTAATGGTGTGTGAAGCGAAATGATATCGCATTCCCGAAGGAGCTGGTGGAATGGCTGATAGAGAACACCCATTGCCCGCATGGCTTCCGGCTGTACATAAGGATCGTAAGAAAGCACTGTCAAGCCAAATGCTTGCGCTTTTACAGCTACTTCACGAGCAATTTTTCCAAAGCCAACTAGACCTAATTTATGCCCTCTTAGCCGCCAGATTGGCTGTGCTAGTGCATAGTCCCAATGGCCTTGATGGATGGAATTATGGAGAAAAGTAACACGCCGCCAGCAATCCAGCATAAGTGCTAAGGCTTGTGTGGAAACTTCATCGATACTATAATCGGGTACGTTCGTTACACAGACATGATGTCTGGTTGCCGCTTCCAAGTCGATGTTATCGACGCCGACCCCATATCGGGAGATTACTTTTAAGTTAGGAAGATTGGCCATGACTTTTTCTGTAATTTGAGCGTATTGCACAATCAGCCCAGCTGCGTCTTTGCAATTCCTTATGATTTCATCTTCGGAATGGCTTTGGGTGGGAATTAAAGGAATGTGTGCAGCACGGAAAGCTTCTTGTTCAATTTCTAAGGATGGATAATCATATTCGGTTATATAAACGGTATCCATGTCTTGCACCTTGCTTTCTGGAAATAAGAAAAATCATATGATGAATTGAAATATATTTATCTGATGAATTATGTCATTATAATATCATTTTGAAGAAAATAAGGCAATATATGAAACTTATATATGATGAATTGGAATAATTCATCATACGCTAATGACTTTTTTGTAAGATAAATAGAAGATATTTATATTTAGTTTATATATTCGTGTGATGAATCACATGATATAATAAATATTAACAAAGAAAATCATTCACGAAGGAGGGTTACAATGGAAAAGAACAGTTCTAAATCTATGGCTTCACAGACTGCTGAGGCATTGATCGATTATATAACTAGAAAACAGATGCTTCCGGGGGATCGAATGCCTACAGAAGTTGAATTGATAGAGCAAATGGGGGTTAGTCGTTCTACCATACGCGAAGCGATTCGCATTCTTAGCGCCAGGAATATCTTGGAAATCCGTCAGGGGTCTGGAGCTTATATTTCTCCGCGACGTGGCGTTCCCGATGATCCGTTAGGGCTTACCTTTATTTATGATGCGGATCAATTGGCTATTGATTTGTTGGATGTCCGCGTCATGATTGAACCTAAAGCAGCGATGTTAGCCGCTATGAATGCTACTGATGAACAATGCCGTAAGTTACAAGAACAATGTTCACTAGTCGAAAAACTAATACGGACTAATGTGGAATATGAAAAAGAAGATGTCAAACTGCATACGATGATTTGTGAAGCGAGTGGTAATCGGATTCTTATCAACTTATCGTATATTTTGACTTCTTCCGTTGGAAAGACTATTGTTGCTACATCGGACTCTTTGAAAGATAGTAATACTTATATTTACCATCGAAAAACTGTTGATGCAATTGCCCGGCATGATCCTATCAGTGCTGAAAATTCGATGATGTGTCATGTAGGGGCATTGAGAGAATTTATTGTCAGTAAAATAAAAAAACGTTAGAGCAAGATATAAAAAAAGCCATGCACTCATTATTTTTTGATTTATGAGTGTATGGCTTTTTTTGGATAGTGTTGGCTTGGCTTACTAAAGCTTCTTTAAAATGTTAATTGGTATATGTTGTATATCGGGAACGCCTGTTATCATCATAGCATCTTTTAATTCTTCTTTTAAGGTATTGAGAAGCAAGGTAACTCCTTCAGCACCTCCGCCGATATTGGCAATCGCAGCAGGACGGCCAATCAGGACTGCATCTGCGCCGAGTGCCAATGCTTTTAAGACATCTTCGCCGTGCCGGATGCCGCCGTCTACAAAAATGGTTAACTTATTTTTTACGACAGCCGAAATTTCGGGAAGTACCGACAGAGAGCTGACCATACCATCGAGTATACGACCGCCGTGATTGCTGACTATGATTCCTTTGGCACCTGCTTGCAGGCAAAGCAGGGCTTCGTCAGGGGACATGATGCCTTTTACGATAAATGGGAGATGAATGGAATTGATAATGTGTTTTAGGTTTTCTAGGCGCTTCACTTCTAAGGGTTGGCCAAAAAATCGCATATTGGCTGATGTTACGGCATCAATGTCGTTGGCGACTGCGAATGCGCCTGATTGTTCGGCTAATCGAGCTTTTTCTATGATTTTTAGGTCTTTTCGCGGCTTAATTGTCGGGATTACCTGTCCAGGATATCTCTTTGAAGCGGCAATTCCGGCTGCATACATATAAGCATGGCCGCTGTCACCGGTAAATGCCAGTGTTCCTGCTTTTGTGACACCTTCAATCATCGAAAAGAGGTATTCGTATTCTTTTTCTCCTGGATTTCCTTCTACTTTTCCATTATGGACATAGCCGCTGACTGGGGCGACAAGAATCGGCATGGATAAAGTTTTTCCAAAAATGGAACATGTAGTGTCTGGATTTTTACTAGCAGATAGGAGATGAGATACGAGACCGTATTTTTGAAAGGCCAATCGGTTGTTACGAAAAGATTGGCCTGTCCGCATGCCACCATAGCCAGGAATCATTCCAGGACAGGCAGTGCCATCACAGTCTGGACAGACATAACAACCGTGCATCTGACGGCGGGCTTTTTTACGGATTTCCTCTAACGTTGCCATAACAATCACGTCCTTTCTGACTCAGCATTTTTTTGCTGATATTGTTTGCGTTTCCGGACAAAAGTTGATGGTGTGAGCCCTAGATTTTTGGCAGCATCGCGTACATTTCCAAAGACTTCATAAGCTTGGGTCATATAGGTATATTCTATTTTTTCGAGCTCATGTTTCAAATTTATCGGAAAATCGGGGAGGGGTGGCAAAGAATTTTTTGAATTTTCACCAAAATCCTTTTCTTTGATAATTACAATTGGCTTATTAGGAGAATGTATGTGTAGGTTTTCGGGTTTTATCGCATCGGCCGGACTGATTATAATGGCTCTCTCGACGATATTTTTTAATTCACGGATATTGCCGGGCCAATCATATTCATGGAGTAGCTGCATGGATAAGTCTGTGAAATATTTTTTCATTTGATATTTCTGATTTAACTTTTTTAAAAAAGAGAGGGCCAAGGGGATGATATCCTTTTTTCGCATCCGCAATGGCGGAATGGAAATGGGGAAGACCGTGAGCCGGTAATATAAATCTTCACGAAAAGTACCGTCTTTTACCATTTCTTCTAAATTCCGGTTCGTAGCGGCAATGATGCGGACGTTGATTTTTACTGGCTTCGTACCACCGACACGCATGATTTCTTGTTCTTGCAGGGCACGTAATAATTTTACTTGCATGTCTTTGGGAAGCTCGCCGATTTCGTCGAGAAATAACGTACCATTATTGGCTAATTCAAAAAGCCCGATTTTTCCATTTTTATTGGCTCCAGTGAAAGCACCTCCTTCATATCCAAAGAGTTCGCTTTCAATCAGGTTTTCTGGAATAGCGCCGCAATTCACTTTGATGAAGCTATTCTTGGCACGCTGGCTGTGTTGGAAAATATACCGGGCCATGACTTCTTTCCCGACACCTGTCTCACCCAATAGAATGACGGTAGTATCCATGGAAGCGACTCGGTTGGCGAGTAGCATAGCCGCTAAGGTAGTTTCATCTTTGGCAATGATTTCCTGGTTTTCTTCTGCTGTTGTCTGTAAATGTTCCAATTCCAAAGCCAGGCGGTCCATGGCAGCTGTTTTTTCTTGGACGACAGCTTTTAAATTATAAATTTCTGTTAGATCCCGCACGTTGGTGACAATCATGATGAATTTACCGTTAGCATCGAAAATGGGAGAGCTCGTTACAAGTGCTTCTTTCCCTGAACGAAATCGCTGTTGCAGTGTCACGGGTTGTTTCGTCTTAATGACTTGCAGGGAGCCCGATTCCGAAATCAACTTGTCATGAACGAGGTCTGCCATATTTTTGCCGAGTACTTCTTCTTTTTTCAAACCGGTAATGACTTCATAGGCATGATTGATGCGGATAACATTGGCTTTGGCATCGGTAATGAAAATGCCATCAAAAGAATGTTCGATTATGGCGTTGAGTCGTTCCCTGGCTTCCGACAGTGTCGAAAAAATTTTTGTTGCATTCGTCATAAAGACGTTCCTCCTTTACGACAAAGAAGCAATGAGGCCCCAAAGGGCCTCTGCAATTCACGTATTACATATGTGCATATGCAAAAATTATAACAATTTTTACTTATATTAACAAGCAAAAATGATTAATATATTAACAATTACTAGGCGGATATAAAAAAATTATTTACAGCGTTCGTATGAATTCAGAATATGCAGTTCTGTTCGGTATTTTTGAATGAGCCGGCGGGAAAATGTCCGGCCAAACTGGCTGGAGAGTATTTCGGTCAATTTTGCATCACTATAAGGATGACACGTATTCTCCGATTGTATCAAGTGATATAATTCTTTTTTCAAAGAATCTTTAGAAATCTTTTTTCCCGTCTTCGGGAAGGGGCGCTGGAATAAGTCCTTAAAGGAGAGGGTCATATGTGATGTTTGTAGATACTTATTCTTTATGGAGCGGCTGATTGTCGAAGGGTGCACGCCGATTTCTTTGGCAATATCGGCCAGCGTCATAGGGAACAAGGGACCTTGGTTTTTCAAGTAGTCATGCTGGTAATGGCAGATGGCATCGGTCAGATTATATAATGTCTGGCGGCGCCGTTCGATATTATAGAATAATAGGCGACAACGAGTGTATTTTGTCTGAAAGTATTTTTTTACGCTTTCATCCGTCGTTGACTGCATCATGCGGACATAATAATCGCTCATCGAATAAGAGGCGACCCAGCCATCGTTTAATGTGATTTCATGGCCAGCAGGAGTGAACTTAATGATTACATCAGGGATGATATAAGTGACATCGGTTTCAAACATGCCTTCCAACGGAACTGGATTCAGATTTCTAATCAACTGAAGGGCTGATAAAATTTCTTTTTTCGGGATTTTTAACGATTGGCAGATGCGAGATGTGTTTTTATTTCCTATTTCAGGTAAATGGTTTTCGATTAATTCTTCTAATAAAGGGGTCAGCTGATGACTTCGCTGTAATTGTAATTTCAGACAGTCTTTTAATGAAGCCGCGCCTATGCCGGCAGGATCTAAGCTTTGGAGTATTCGCAGACAAGAAGTGAAAAGGCCGTCTGGCAAAGGAAGCCTTTTTTTTAGTTCTTCTTCAGTGAGGGTCAAATAGCCTCGCGTATCGACATGATCCGCTAAATAGGAGAAAAGTGCCCACTGTGGAGTCGTGAAATTGGAAGGATTGACTTGTTCTAAAATAAATTGCTTCACACTTCGCTCTTCCGGAGCGGCTACAAAATTTAAAAATGAAGCAGTACCATCAGAGGAAACGCTGTTGGTTGTGACAGGGCTGTAATCCATAAAAGGATTTTCTTCGGACTCTTTTTGTAATAAATCGTGTAAAGATTCAGCAGATAGAGAAAGAATATGCAAGGATTGTATTTGGTTTATAGAAAGTTTTTGGAGTTGTTCCTGTGAGAGGTTTATACCCGTATCCATTTTTTACGCCTCCCTATTTTTCTGCTAAGGCTTTGAGTTCAGGATATTGTGTTTTTCCCGATGTATTTTTAGGGATTTGTTCGATATGATGAATCGTAAAACAACGGAGATGCAAACCTGTCTTTTCTATTAGGAAATCTTCGACTTCAGATTGACGGCCAGGGGCAGTCATGAATACATGCAAATCATCATCCTGACCGACACAGGCGAAATCGCTGAAATCAAAAGCACTTTTCAGCAATTCTTCTATTTCGTCCATATTGACACGCTTGCCCATTACTTTAATGAAACGTTTTTTTCGGCCAGCGATGTAATAGTACCCGTCTTCGTCAAAATAGGCCATATCGCCTGTATATAACCGGCCATGCCGCATATCTCCCAGGGCTAAATCGTCAGCACAATGGGCATATCCCAATGTGACGTTAGGGCCTTCATAGCAAAGTTCACCGGTTACATGGGGCTGTGTGATTTCTGTTTTTTCATCTTCCATGATGTGGAAAGTACCGCCAGGAATGGCAATGCCAATACTGCCTATTTTTTTCAGTCCCATATCAAAAGGCAGATAGGACATGCGTGCAGTTGCTTCGGTTTGCCCATACATGACAATGAACCGTTTTCCCGTCTTATGGGCGAATTCTAGATATTCTTTTTGCAGCCGTGTCGATAAATGGCCTCCGGCTTGGATCATCAGTGCTAATTTAGGCAGGTTCATTGTCATGAAGCCGACTCGCTTCAGACATTCATATGTGAATGGAACTCCGGCGATAGAAGTGATTTCATCGCGTTGACAAATATCCCAGAATGTTTTGTCAAAGACAGTCGCTTCTGTCAGACATTCACAAGCTCCGCATAATACGTGGCTATTGATGACTGATAGGCCGAACGTATAATGCATGGGCAATGAAGAAATCGGATGGTCTTGGGCTGTTATTTTCAAATACTGTGTAATCGATGCAGCATTGGCTTGGATATTTGTATAACTTTGACGAACTAGTTTAGGGCTGCCTGTACTGCCAGACGTCGTCAGCAGCAAAGCTAAATCAGGATGAATCTTATGAAACGTATTACTTGACCGATAGACACCATATCCATTTAGGGTATAAAGTGCTTCAGACCGGCTATCGACTGGCTTGAATATGTAATTGGGGTTATAAATCGATAATAACCGCTGGCGCAGTTCCGCATCCATATCGTGATCGATTAGTAAAGGGACGATTCGATTTTGCAGGCAGCAGAGATACGATAAAGCTGATCCTATGGTATTGTGGCAGATGATAGCCGCTAGTTGTCTGTTTGGAGAGGAAAGAATCTTCCCTAAATTTTTACTATGCGCATACCAGTCCTGATATGTTACGGATTGGCCTGATCCATCAGTGAATAATACATGATTTTCATACGCCGGATTTTCATCAAAAAAGTTCAACATAAGTATCCCTCCTAACGAATGATACGGGTCAAGGTATCCAGCAAATTACGGCCATCCCAGATCATGTCCATATCCATGGCCTGCCCGAAGGGGACGATTCTATCGACGCCAGTGATACCGGCCTGTATTAACTGAGTACGGAGTGCCTGTATATCTATATTTAGTGTAGTAATAGTTTGGACCTTGGAAGTCATGTAGGGAATGATATCTCCTGATTTCCTTATAGGGAATTGAAAGAATTGGCCAAAGGCTCCGGAAAGTTGGGTAAAATCTTGGGGGAGCGATGAAAGTGTGTATACATAAAGCCGGTTGCTGGCATATGCAAAATGGCTGATTTCTGGTGTATGCATGGCAAATTTCCACGCTTCTGCGTATTTCCTACTGACCTTTATAGCCGCTAAGTCATATTTTTGAATTTCAATGGTTACTGCCTGCCACCAACGTTGCTGGGCTATTGCAAAGGATTCACCTTTTGAGTCGAGCCAAAGGAGGATACGGGGAGACGAGCAAGCATTTTGATCGACTTCGTATGTATCCAGATAGAAATGGTGAACTGCATTTTTTAGTTCCTCTTCAGAACAGGATGCTACATAGTCACTGTCGAGAATCGCTAATGAATACCGATCTGCAAAAGGAATATCAATGGCCATAGGGGGTAATGGCGACTTCCTGATTTCCTTAATGGTCTTGTCGCCGCCCCAAATTACACGACTATCGCAATGTTTGGAAAACCAATCGGTGATTTTCCTATCGTGTCCGTAAGTAAGTACGGCATTTTGGCTTTTTATAGGCTGATAGACGGGGGCGTTCAGCAAATCGGACAGTACTTCGCAGACCGGACGTACTTTAGGAAGTAATCGAGGAGAAAGGCGGACGATATTGGCATTGCCGGCAAGTAAGGAGATGAAGAAACTATATAAAAACATCGTAGGCATATTGGCAGGGGCGATATGGAATGTCATTCCCCGGCCCAAACGATTTTCTGGAAAGGTCAACAGGTTTTTATACTGCTCTAGTTTTCGCGGACGCAGCCAAAAACTGAAAGCAGCCCAAGCTGCATCTTCATTGGCTATGGGATGATGCTGCAACTGATGGGCAAAATCTTGACAGAATTGTAGCGTTAAAGGCGAAAAGGGGCGTTGCGGCAGGCCTTTTTCTGGAATTGAACCGGCCAGTATTGTAAAGTTTTTAATTGTGCGCATCACTGCACCCCCTTATTTCGGCTTTTGCCATGCGGCCATCGATGCGAAAATATTTTCCCAAGCGGCCACACGGACAATCATCAATTCCTAACAGGGTACCCATATCTTCTGTCAGGATGGAATGGCCAGGATAGGATGTGGCTAATGGCGTCAATACTTGAACGATGCCTGTTTCCCCTATGGGGCAGACTGAAAAGTTTTCTGGGTTGCGAATGATGATATCGGAAAATATGCTGGCATGAAGATGGCCTTGTTCACATTCCATATAAATGCATCCCGTCTGTTCGGCCATACCGTAATAATTATGGACTTTATGGATATGGAACTGTTCATACAGCCGCTTCTTATAATCATGAGGGGAAACAGCGCGGTCCTGCATTTTTTTCCATCCGCCGCCGTGGATTAGAATGGCATTGGATAAGTCGATTAAGCCGGGGGAGTTTGCCAGAGCTTCGCAGAAATATTGCCAAATCATAAAGGTAAAACCAAAGATTAAGACAGGTTGATTGCGATATGTTTGAATGAATGTGCGGATACTTTCCAAATCAACGGATAAATCCGGTTTTAAGGCATAGTATTTTCGTTTGGCAAAGATGGAAAAGCCCAAGACGGCTGCACCGCGGGCATTAAAGGCGTCCCGATTTTTTAATATGTCCGGCGTATCGACAATCAGCATAGGCAGCCGCGAGGAGCCAATAAAATCTTTTACAATGTTATATAAGGCTAATTGTTGGTTTTGTGCGTTAAAAGTATCGAGGTATAAATGAGATGCCACTCCCGACGTTCCTGATGAAGTGATTATTTTGAAAATTTCGGAATCAGGAATACTTTTCAGATTTTCTGTCTTGAATAAGGAAATGGGAATCATTGGAATTTTTGAAGGGACATCATATTTCCTGTTTTTTTCGTATAATGTCTGCACGGCCTGGCCATAAGGCGGGCAGCGATGACAGTGCTGGGAGGTCAATTCAAATAAAAGAGGAACATAATGGGCTTCTTTTTCGTCTTGCGTCCAATGATAAGGGGATTGTGTCAACCAGTTAGTATAGTCCATACTCTTTTTTCACCTCCTGTGTCAAGATAAAGTGTCCGCCATGGCCGGGGTAGGTTAGAATCGGTGTGGGCAAACAACGTAAGGTTGCTTTCCCTTGCTGCTCATAAACGGCTTCATCTCCACCAGGCAGACGAGTGATGACTTCTTCGCCGGGAATAAAATAATCGCCGGAAAATAAGATTTTTTCATCTATGATGATACAGATGCTGCCTGGCGTATGGCCAGGCGCTGCAATACAGAAAATCGCATGACTTCGCCAGGTGGCTAAGTAAATGTCGTCGAAGACGATATCGGCAGCTTGGCAGATAAAAGGGGGATAGGAGACATGAAGTTCACCTTGGCTCTTAAAGTATAAGTAAGTCTCCATGATGCGTGTCATATTTAAGGTGGTACTTTGGATACCTTGGCTGCAGGCCGCACTGCAAAGGACTTTTAAATCATAATTTTTTCGCATATCATTGAGCGCTGCGATATGATCGCAGTGCTCATGCGTTAAAATGATATACTCTGGAACGAGTTGATGACTAGCAAGATAGGAATGGATTTCTTGATAACAGTTTGGGTCGATGATGAGGGCGTGGGATTCAGCAGTAAGAATATAACAGTTACTCTGTGTCAATGGGTCTGTAATGCAGTGGGGCTGGATGACCGCAGGCATGTTAGATATCGACTCCGTATTTCCGCAGAATATCCATTCCTTTTTCATAAGAGCTGAAGGCCAAGACGTCCGGGGTATCGATGGAAATGTCAAAGGTATCTTCCATTTCTTCCATCAAGTTCATGTGACCCATTGAATCCCACAGTTTTATGCTGCGATATTTTAAACCGGGAAGGTCTTCCTTTTTTAATTTAAAGCTGTTGATAAAAAGATTGTCGTATTTTTCTAAATTTGTCATGATACTACTCCTATTCTGATAATTAAAATTATTGGTTGTTTTCATAATACGTAAATAAGGTTTTCATCATTAATTGATGGATGGTTCCTTCTACGGCCAGTGTCCCGTCGGATTTTTTGCAGGTTCCCTTGAATTCTCCGATGTACCAGCGCTTTTTTTCTTCCATATGGACTAATTTTATAGAAGCCGTAATGGTATCCCCGGCATAAACGGGGGCTGTAAAGGTCAGGTTTTCGTCCATTAAGATGGTCCCTGCTCCGGGTAATGTAGTGCCCATTATGGAAGATAATAAGCTTCCGGTTAAAATGCCATGAACGACGGGGCGGCCGAATCCGTATTTTGCAGCAAAAGCAGCGTCGGTATGAAGCTTACCATAATCTCCTGTCAACTTTGCGAATTGTTGGATATCTTCTTCAGTAAACGTCCTCTCCATGGTGGCCGTATCTCCTAAACAGATACGCCTTTTTGTATCAGCCGTTTCTGGAGGTGCTTCTGCCAGTTCTTTAGCGAAAGCGGCAAACTGTTGGGGCGTACAAAGTTTTTTGAATTTTCGGGCTGCAATACCCGTTTCTTCTGCACAGGCTGTCATACAGCCACAGACAAGGAGGCAGATGTCGCAAACTGTATTTTCTATTTCATATGTGAATGTATGCTGGGGAAATTTTTTTTTAAGTTTTTCTACTTCCTGACTGCGGTCATAGCGTGGGTTACAGCCGCCACAGTATTTTATCCCGATTTTCATAGATTCACCTCTGCATATGGCGCTCTCTTAAAATCGCCTTGGCTTGAGCGATGAGAGCATCGCTGACACCACTGACGAGAATGACATCGTGGACATCCTCAACGGCTTCGCGGACTTTAGCACTGATTAATTCTTCTGTCGTCAACTGTGCTGAAGGACAGCCGCTGCATTGGCCGGTTAGGCGGATTCGCAAAATATGATCGGCATAATCGACAATGACGACGTCTCCCTGGTGTTCAGCCAGCGATGGGCGCACTTCTTTTTCTAAGACATTTTCGATTTGTTCTCGAATTGATAGAGTCATAGTAATTCACATCCTTATATAGTAGTTAATTATATATATGAAATTATCGTGCCAAAATATGGAAAAAGAATTGAATTAGATTGTTGTAAAATTCACAAATAAGAAGTCGATAAAAATGAAAAAGCTACATAAACGTTTTAAATATAAAGAATTGGGCTAAAAGAATAAATAAAATAATATTTGTGAATACATCATATTACGAATATTTTTTATCAAGAAATAAGATAAAATCAAGGAAAAGTCTAAAAAATACAACTAAATAGCGTTTTAAATATGGAACAATATCGGGTTTGTTTTATATATGGAACAATGATTTAAGGAATACGAACCAAAAATGAAACGGAAAAACGTTATAAATATAACAAAAATAACGTGAAATTTAGAACGAGAATTCAGAGAAAATATTTTTTGGATTTCAAGAATGGGATAGTTTCTATGCTTTTGCGGAACGAGTCAAAAGAAAAATCCTATTGGAAGCTTACTTGGCACGATTCTTGCTCTTACTATAGGCAAAACACACTAACGTGTGAACCTACTGTCAATACTTTATTATATGATAAGAAGAAAGGATGATTATTATGGCATTAATGACAGGCGAACAGTACATCGAAAGCATGAGAAAGAAAAATTTACAGGTCTACATGTTCGGTAAAAAGATTCCGTGTCCGGCAGATGACCCGATTCTCCGTCCGTCTATGAACTCCGTTCGGATGACCTATGATCTGGCTCAGAAACCGGAATACCAGGAACTGATGACGGCGATTTCCCCGTACACCGGCGAACGTGTTAACCGCTTCACTCATATCCATCAGAGCACGACGGACTTGATGAATAAAGTAAAGATGCAGCGCCTTTGTGGTCAGAAAACGGCTTCCTGCTTCCAGCGCTGCGTCGGTATGGATGCTTTCAATGCGGTATTCTCCACGACGTACGATACGGATAAAAAATATGGTACGAAATATCATGAAAACTTCATGAAATTCCTCAAACGCGTACAGACGGAAGACCTTACTGTTGATGGAGCTATGACGGACCCGAAAGGCGACCGTGGCTTGGCACCGCATGCACAGGCAGACCCGGACCTCTATCTCCATGTTGTAGAACGTCGTCCGGACGGCATCGTAGTCCGTGGGGCAAAAGCTCATCAGACTGGTTTCATCAATTCTCATGAAGTCATTGTTATGCCGACCATTTCCATGGGCGAAGATGATAAAGATTATGCCGTTTGCTTCTCCTGCTCGACAGATGCTGAAGGCATTTTCATGATTGTTGGCCGTCAGTCCTGCGATACCCGTAAAATGGAAGGCGCTCCGATGGATACGGGCAACCCTGAATTCGGTGGTACCGAAGCTCTGGTTATCTTTGATAATGTCTTCATTCCGAACGAAAATATCTATCTTAACGGTGAATATGAATTTGCCGGTGTCCTCGTTGAACGCTTTGCTGGTTATCATCGTCAGTCCTACGGCGGTTGCAAAGTTGGCGTAGGTGACGTCCTTATCGGTGCCGCAGCTGTTGCCGCTGATTATAATGGCTGCCCGAAAGCATCTCATATTAAAGATAAGATCATTGAAATGCAGCACCTCAATGAAACGCTGTATGCTTGCGGTATTGCTTGCTCGGCCTTGGGCACGAAAACAGAATCGGGCAACTATCTTATCGACTTGCTCCTGGCTAACGTCTGCAAACAGAATGTTACGCGTTTCCCTTATGAAATCGTCCGTCTGGCTGAAGATATTGCTGGTGGCTTGATGGTTACGGCACCGTCTGAAAAAGACCTTCGTGATCCGAAGATTGGGCCGTATATCGATAAGTATCTCCGTGGTGTCAATAATGTATCGACGGAAAACCGCCTCAAGATTTTACGCCTCATCGAAAACCTCAGCCTTGGCACGGCCGCTGTCGGCTATCGTACAGAATCCATGCATGGCGCAGGTTCGCCGCAGGCACAGCGTATCATGATTTCTCGTCAGGGCAACTTGCGCATGAAGAAAGCCTTGGCTAAAGCCATTGCACACATTGAAGAATAAGTTGATTTTACACTGGAAATCGCTATCCTTGCGTAATGAAGTAGTACAGAATAAATATAGTATGAGTATATAGACGTGATTTTGACTGATGCCTGCAACTAGGCTGCTCCTCCTTCGTTGCAGGCCGTCAGTCAGTTATAGGAAAGTAGGTGTGTGTGATGGATTGGAAAAAAGAATATGCGAACAAAATTGTCTCTGTCGAAGAAGCTGTAAGCCATGTCCAATCCGGCAATCGTATCGTTTTCACCCATGCTTGCGGTGAAGCTCAAGCTTTAACAGAAGAATTAGTTCGCCAGGCAGATCGCCTGGAAAATGTTGAAATTGTTCACATGGTTGCCATGGGTAAAGCACCTTATTGTCAGCCAGGGATGGAAAAACATTTTCGTCATAATGCATTGTTCGTAGGCGGGTCGACTCGTAAAGCGGTAGAAGAAGGCCGCGGGGATTATACGCCGTGCTTCTTCCATGAAATACCCAAGCTCTTTACGGATGGTACATTACCTGTTGACGTTGCTTTTTTACAGCTCAGTGAACCTGATGAAAATGGTGTCTGCTCTTATGGGGTTTCTGTTGACTATACACAGCCAGCGGCGGAAGCAGCTAAACTGGTCATTGCACAGATCAATAAGAATATGCCCTATACCTATGGCAATGGTATTAACTTGAAAGACATTGATTATATCGTAGAAAAGGATGAACCCCTTATTGAATTGCAGCCTCCTAAAATTGGGGAAACAGAACATAAAATCGGGGAATATGTAGCTTCGTTGATCCATGATGGTGATACGCTGCAACTGGGCATCGGTGCTATTCCGGATGCTGTCTTATCCTTCCTCGGAGATAAAAAAGATTTAGGGATTCATTCCGAAATGTTCTCTGATGGGGTTGTCGACTTAGCGCGTAAGGGCGTTATTACGAATAAGAAAAAGACGATTGACCAGGGGAAATTTGTTTCTTGCTTCCTCATGGGGACAAAGAAACTCTATGATTTTGTAAATAACAATCCTGATGTCTTAATGGAACGTGTCGATTACACTAATGATCCCTTTGTTGTAGCTAAAATTGACAATATCATCTCTATCAACTCGGCTATGCAGGTCGATTTGATGGGGCAGGTCAATGCTGAAATGATTGGCTATAAACAGTTCAGCGGCGTTGGCGGCCAGGTCGATTTCGTTCGAGGGGCTTCCCGTGCAAAGGGCGGTAAAGCTATTATTGCTATGCCTTCGACTGCAGGCCATGGCAAGATTTCCAAGATTGTACCGCTTTTAGACGAAGGCGCTGCTGTTACGACATCCCGCAATGATGTAGACTATGTCATTACAGAATTTGGTATCGCTCCCCTTAAAGGACGTACTTTGCGGCAGCGTGCTATTGCCCTCATTAAGATTGCCCATCCTGATTTTAGAGATGGATTGATTGCAGAATTTGAAAAACGCTTCCATTGTAAGTATGAAGGATAAAAATAGCGGTTTTTAATACGCATGCGCCATGGCGGCTGTTCTATTCGTAGATAATTACATATCGAATAGCTTGGCCATGGCGCTATTTTTATCTAAATTTTCTGTTGATTTTTAAATTTACAAAGAAAGAGGGGACGAAATATGTTTGGTCCTGTTTATAAACGAAAAGAAGGCGAAATACAACCGGGGATTAATTTACACGTATTTAACTTAGTCCTGCGTTTACCTTTCATCCATTATCGCTTTGAATGGCCTGATTATGTTCAAGGGCTGCTTTTATGTGCCGTTTGTCTCGGCATCATCCCGGTATTGCAAGAATATTTAGGGATGCCTTTTGAAATTGCTATTACCATTGTTATCATGAACGGGTTCTTGTATACTTGGCATGCTCACTTAGGGGACCCCGTTGTCCCTGGCTGGATTACTCCGGCTATTCCGCTTTTATTGTTGTGGCTGGGCGAGTTCCCTAATGATACGGCTGAACGTATGCATGCACTTATCGCATTTGAATTTGAACTCGGGCTGCTTACCTTCTTGTTAGGGGCTACAGGCCTTGCTAAACGCGTCGTCGATTTAGTTCCCGATGCTTTGAAATCAGGTATCCTTATCGGGGCCGGTATCGCAGCTGTACGACTGGTATTCAATACGGGCGGTAACTTTGATAAATATCCATTTACTATCGCTATTGCCGTAGGCTTTGCTTTCTATTGCTCTTTTAGTAACCATTTCAAGAGCATCATGAATAAAAATAAGGTTTTCCAGGTTATTTCTGATTTGGGGTTACTGCCTGCTATGGTTCTGGCTGTCATTATTGCTCCGTTGGTGGGCGAATTACCTTGGCCGACCATTGAAATGGGCTTTACTCATCCTCATTTCATTGAAGTCTTTACCCAGTGGAGTCCTTTTGCTGAACGTATTGGCTTCCCAGGTATGACTTATTATATTCAGGCAGCTCCGTTAGTCATTGCAACTTACGTCGTACTCTTTGGTGAATTGATTCAGGCTGATGCCTTGATCGATGAAGCTCGTGAATTCCGTCATGGTGATGAAAATATCCATTTCGATGCCAACAGAAATAACGTAATCGTTGGTGTTCGTAATATGGTCATGTCCTTATTAGGTCCGGACCTTTCGATGTGCGGTCCGCTGTGGGCAGCTATGCAGGTCGTTATTTGTGAACGTTACAAACACGGTCGTGAAGCCATGGATAGCTTGATCGGCGGCGTTGCATCCTTCCGTTTGGGGACTTTTACCGGGTACTGGTTATCGCCTATCGTAAGTTTTGTTAAGCCCGTCCTGCCGATTGCTTTGGCATTGACCATGTTGATTCAAGGCTATGTTGCTGTTCGTGTCGGTGTCCTTCGCTCTAAGACTTTCAATGACCTCGGTGTTGCCGGCGTCATTGGCGGTGTCCTCGTATCCCGCGGTGCTGCTATGGCTTTGGGTGTTGGCATAGTCCTTTGCTTGCTCGTATTTGGTAAGAACTTCTTTAAACGTAAAATGTCTCTGTACAATACGAAATCTGACCCGATTTTCAATGTTGCAGCTTTAAAAGAACTGAATGCTGAAAAGGAAGGGGCAGAAAAATAAACAAGGAAGACTCTTGGTGACCGGAGGTTGAACTATGCAGTATTATGGTGATTTATTACGCAAACTGACAAAATCGAATACGACAGAGGTCTGCGAATTCTTCGTGAAAAAGTGTCTGATGAATGCGAAAAGCAAGTCGACGAATGAAGCCATGAAACGCTTTTTCATGATCTGTGGGGTATCAGCTAATGATGGCATCAAAGAGTTTTTGGAAAAGAATGATTTGACTTTTGATGGCTATTGGTCGCATCGCCGGTATTTTGCTAAGGTTAAAGACCATATCCCACTGGTCGTAAAATCTTATTTATCGTGTATGTTACTTCTATTAGCCTCTCAGAAAAAATTAATTTCTCAGAAAACAGGCATGAATGAAGAAGAACTCTTGAGTCGTTGGTGTACTATTTTTAAATATGATGACCAAGACAAGATTTATTTTAATGATCTTTTACGGATTGTCCGCAAAGGCGAAGAAGGTGTCATGGAAATTTTTGAAGACCTCAACAGTATTTGTCATGATAATCTGAATGGTGGAAAAGAATCTAATATCCCTTGTACGGATGAAAATCGTGATTTACTCGTTTATCGGGTTGGAGAAGATGTCTACACATTGGTTTGTCGTCTTCAGGAAATGCCTGATTTCTCTTCATAATTGGTATGTGTTGCGTAGAACCTCTCCTGGTAAGGGTAGCCTAGTACCCCAGCTGGGAGAGGTTTTTTAGAAAGGTGGTATTATGTCATGACGATTGGAATTAAAGCACCGGGATACTATGTGCAAGGCAATGGGGAGTTAGATAAATTAGGGAAATATGTTAAGAAAATGGGCAATAGTTTCTTGGTCTTACTATCGCCTAATAATAAGCGAAGAATTGGTGACCGCCTGGATAAAGCTTTGCATAGTGCGAATAAATCTGTGTTCTATGCCGAATTTCAAGGTGAATGTTCTAAAAAGGCTATTGCCAATGCACAAGATATAGCGTACCAGCATGGCTGTGATACTATCATTGGCGTTGGCGGAGGTAAGGCACTGGATACGGCTAAAGCCGTGGCCACTAATTTAGGCGATTTACCGACAATTATTATTCCTACCATTGCTTCCAATGATGCACCGTGTAGCAGTGTGGTTGTTATTTACAATGAACAAGGTGTCGTTATCAAGGCTTTAATGATGAAACACAATCCGGATCTCGTTTTAGTCGACACTGGAATTATCGCTCAAGCGCCTAAACAATATTTAGTTTCTGGTATGGGGGATGCCTTATCTACCTATTTTGAAGCACGCGCCTGTCAGCGCAGTGGTGCAAAGACGATGGCTCGGGGGACTTGTTCGGCAACGGCACTGGCTTTGGCTGAATTATGTTATAAAACTTTATTAAATGATTCACTGGAAGCACTTAGTGCTGTTGAAAATCAGGAAGTAAACCCTGCTTTAGAACGAGTCATTGAGGCCTGCGTCTATCTCAGCGGTGTCGGATTTGAGTCGGGAGGCCTTGCGGCAGCACATGCTATCAATGATGGATTTGCTCATGTTCCACAGGCCCATGGAGCTTCTCATGGTGAAAAAGTTGCTTTTGGATTATTAGCACAGCTTATCTTAGAAAAAGCACCGAAAGATGAATGGGATACCGTTTTCCGTTATATAAAATCGGTAGGGCTGCCTTCCTGCCTGGCTGATTTAGGGATTAAGGATGTAAAAGAAGAAGAAATCCGTATGGTTGCGGAAGCAGCTACGGTACCTACTCAATTTACTAAAAACGTACGTGCTGATATTACGGCAGATGAAGTCTATGATGCCATTATGAAAGCAGATACATTAGGACAATCGTGAGGATTTCAACATGTTTACCATAACAGAACAAGCAAAACAATATATTCACGCTCATGGCGGTCATGTCATTATTACCTTGACCTTTGAACCGTCTGGAGGGAGTTGTTGAAAAGGCGATTTGATTTGGGGCAGTTATGTTCCCGAAATCGGTTTAGGTAAACCGGGTCAACAAATGGACTATCCTTTTGAATTAGTTGATGATATTGTCGTTTGGTATCATCCTAAATTACAAGTTCAACAAGGGTATCAATCTATTGTTATCCATATGAAGCGATTTTTATTCCATCAATGGCTGACAATAGAAGGGGCGCAAGGAATGGCTATAACACGTGAAAAAGGGTTTGAATAAAGAGATAAGCTGCCTTATGAAGGAAATCTTTATAGAGGCAGCTTATCTTTTATATATAGGCTATATATGCTATTATAAATCAAAATAATATATTAAGGTTATTGTTTTTGGGGGCGAGGGGCTATTATGAAAAATTTATATACTATTAGTGAGACTGCGAAGATTTTATCTATTTCTTCCCAAACTTTGCGGAAGTATTCCAATGCAGATCTTGTTAAACCGCAGGCGATTAATCCAGAGACGGGATACCGCTATTATTCTTTTGAGCAATTCCATATTATTGACCGCATTAAATATTTGCGCCAGTTAGGTATGTCTTTGAACGACATTAAGGCTATTTTAACCTCTGATAATTTGGATTTACTGAAGGAACAGTTGCAAAAACGCGAACTGGATCTTCAGCACGAAATCAAAGTATTGCAAGATGAAATTGATGATGTGAAATGGTATATGAAATATTTTTCATACTTGGATATGGTTAGATTACCCAATGTACCTTATATACGGTATTTTCCAGAACGATATATTTTAGTCATTGACTATCAATCTGAAAAAACAGAATGTGAAAATGATACGATTGAACGGGTTGAGACAAAAATCATTCGGCTTAAAAATCAAAAAAATTATGCCTATCGGCGGCAATGGGGCTATCTGGTCGATACGCCGGCCTATTTATCGAATCAATTTGTGCCAAAAAAATATTTTATTTTTTTGAAACATAAGCCGCAAGACTGGCATTCAGAATACATGGCTGTTATTCCCGAAGGGTTGTATCTCTGCTTATGGTGTCCTAAGAAAGATCAGATTTCAGCAGAAATGGTGCATACTTTTTATGAATCTCATCCAATTGTATCGGATAGTTTGGCTTTGGAATATGAAAATAGCCTACAAAATTATAAATCCTGTCCTTATGAATATCAAACCTTTATTAAAAAAGTCTGCAAATAATAAAATTAAAAAAATGAGAAAAAATAGTTGACTTTATACTTAATATAAGGAATAGAATCAATATGTGATAAATTTTAAAAATAAGAGCGAGTGGAGGGGTTCAATGTTTAAAGAAACGAATCAAAAATTTTCTTTTGAAACAGAGATTTTACGGACCGGCGCTTATACTCACGATCCAGTAACCAATCCGGAAGCGATGCCGATTTATATGACGACAGCTTTTAATGTTGAAGATTTGGATGACTTGGAACAACGCTATGCAGAACATGGATTTTGCTATAATCGGAACCGTAACGCGAACCGTACGGCCTTGGCAGAATTAGTGGCTCAAATGGAAGGCGGAGAAGCTGCTATTGTTTCTTCATCGGGTATGGCGGCTATTTACAATTCTATTTTAGCTTCTGTAAAGGCAGGTGATCATATTATTGCGGATCAGACATTATATGGTGAAACTGTAGAAATTTTTACTGATATTATGGCCCTTTATGGAGTAGAAACGACCTCTGTCGATTGTACAGATATGGAAGCCGTAAAAGCTGCTTTTCGACCTAATACGAAGTTGATTTATGCAGAAACAATTGCCAATCCGATGATGACCGTAGTAGATGTTAAGGGATTAGCTGATTTTGCCCATCAACATGGGGCACAGCTCGTCATTGACAATACTTTTATGACAGCTGTAGGATTTAAGCCGCTGGAATATGGCGCTGATGCGGTGGTCATCAGTTTGACAAAGTTTGCCAATGGCCATAGTGATGCTGTTTGCGGAGCTTTGATTTCCAATCAGTCATTTATCGACAAGGCTTATAAATTTCAAGTCCTTATTGGGAGTCAGGCTGACCCGTTTACATCATGGCTTGTAGCTCGTGGGTTGCGGACTGTTTACTTGAGAGTTAGCAAACAGATGGAAAATGCTCAAAAGCTAGCAGAACTCCTTGCGGCATCGCCCCATGTTGAAAAAGTATATTATCCGGGGTTGGCGACGCATGGCCAGTTTGAACTGGCAAAAAAACAGTTTACGCATGGCTTTGGGGGAATGATTAGCATTATTTTGCCAGAAAATCGGCAAAAAATGAATCAGTTCATGCGTAAACTTAATTTAGCTCATTATGCGATGACTTTAGGCGGATATCGAACCACTTTGTCCTATCCCGTTTTATCATCACATTATGATATGCCTGAAGAAGAACGGCAGAAGATTGGCATTACTCATGGTATGCTGCGTATTTCTGTAGGTATTGAGAATACGGAAGACTTGTTGCATGATTTTAAACAAGCGCTTACCGTTTATGATGATTGAATATTTTTTAGAGGGGGATACGAATCATGAACAAGAATTTTAGTGAAGCGACAGAACTTTTATATCAAGGGGAAGACATTAATAAACAGTTTTTGGATCCGGAAGCACCGCCCCTATTCTTGACGAGTGCGTTTATTCTCGGCGATTTGGAACAAGTTGACCGGACATATAAGGAAAAAGGGTACACTTATATTCGGACGCGAAATCCAAACCGAAATATGTTGGGAGAAGCTATTTCTTTCTTGGAAAAAGGTAAGCGGACATTGATTTGTTCTTCTGGCATGGCTGCCATTACGACAACTTATTTTTCTTTATTTAAAAACGGCGATCATATTGTGGCCAATAAGAATATTTATGGCGAAACTTTTGATGCGATTACAAAACTTATTAGTAAATTTGGGGTCACAGCTACTTTTGTCGATTTCAGCGATTTAGATGCCGTGGAAAAAGCTATGCAAGACAATACAAAAATGATTTATACAGAAGTGGCTAGCAATCCGACAGATCATTTGGCAGATATTGAAGCTTTGGCTAAGATTGCACATGCCCATGGCGCTTTAATGATGGTCGACAATACATTTACGACACCTTTTGCCATCAAACCGCTGACCCTTGGCGCTGATATTGTTATCAGCAGTATGACAAAATTCCTCAATGGCCATAGTGATGCTTTAGGTGGTTCCATTACAGTTAATAGTGATGAACTGTTTGAACAAATTCATGAAATGCGTATGCTTACCGGCACATCGGGCGCTCCTATGACCTCTTATCTCATCTATCGCAGCTTGAAGACAGCTGACTTGCGTATCAAGAAACAGATGAAAAATGCAGCAGCTTTAGCTAAAGCATTAGAAGAAAATCCCCATGTACTCCATGTCAATCACCCCTCACTGCCTTCATTCCCCGAATATGCTTTAGCCACAAAAATGTTCCGCAGTGGTGATGAAATTACGGGGATGCTGAGTTTTGAAATGCCAAATAATCCGGAAAAAATCAGTGCTTTTATGGATCAGTTGGAATTAGCTCACTATGCACCGACATTAGGTGGGGTCCGTACTACCTTATCTCACCCACTTCATTCTTCCCATATGCATGTGCCTGAAGATAAGTTGAAAGAAATGGGTATTTCTTATGGATTGATGCGCGTTTCGGTAGGCATTGAAGAAGCAGAGGACCTTATTGCCGATTTCACGAATGCTTTGAAAGTTTTTGATTAATCATTACAAAATCCGGAAACAAACCCCTTTAGCCCTGCTATACAGGGCTTCAAGGGGCTTTTCCGATTTAGGCGGTGATTTATATGGACACAGTAAAAGAACGTATTGAAACTATTATTCAAGAGGAGACGGCCCCTTATACACAGTATATCCGGCAACCTATTGTTGGCTATGCCTCAGTCCAAGACCCATTATATGCCGAGATGAGTCAGCGAATCGGGAATCCGCAGCTTTTGCCGACTGATTTATTGATAGGAGCGCAGACGGTTGTTGTTTTTTTCTTGCCTCATTCCTTGCAAGTCATTCAGGCTTTGCGTGCAGGTAAAAATATTGTGCAAGCATGGTCTGACAATTATTTAATGCTCAATGATTTGTTGGATCATATTGCTAAGATCTTACAAGTAAAACTTAGAGCCGAATTTGGTATCATGTCAGCCATGGAGCCACCAACTAATAATTATAATGATATAGAATTAACGGCTAAATGGCCACATAAGACATCAGCCGTTATTGCAGGAATTGGGACATTTGGATTAAATCGCTTGCTTATTACTAAATCGGGCTGTGCCGGTCGTTTAAATAGTTTGATTATCGATAAGAAATTAGAACCTTCTGCTCGGCCTAAATCATCATACTGTCTGTACTATAAAACTGGACAATGTTTTTTTTGTGCACAACATTGTCCTAGCGGAGCTATTACTAAAGTTGGTTGGAATAGATTCCGCTGTAATGCTTATTTAGACGGGAAAAATGTGCGTGATACGGAACAGGGATGTGGTATTTGCAGTTCTGGTCCTTGTGCGGCTAGAGGATTTTAGGAGGGATAGATATGAGTCGGTATACGAACTATTTACATGATAAGGCAAAAGCGGATACGGTTTTCTGGGATACTCATAAACCTGAGAATGGGCCGGAAGCCTTTGATTATGCAGAATATCAAAGAAGATTGAAAGATTATAGGGTGGCTTTTGAATGGTTTATTAAAGCAGCCGATGCCCATGTTATTTGCGCTTGGTATCGGCTAGGTGAAGCGGCTTTTTTTGGTTATGGCTGTGAAAAAGATTTAGATAAAGCCAAGCAATATTTTTCTCGATTTATGTGCCATGCTGTTCCTTTTAAGTCAGACTACGAAACCTATTTTTTAGGCCAATGTTATATGCATGGATGGGGAATTGAGAGCGATATACCTGAAGCTATTTCACTGTTCAGGAGTTTGGGCAATCAATGTGGCGATGCGTTGCATGCTTTGGGACTTATTTATCAGGACCTTGATGCAGTACAGGCTAAACAATATTTTTTGCGTGCCCTGCAGGTAGGCTGCTTAAAAACGCCTTTTGCTCTTTATGAAATGTATGGTTTTGATTTACAGCATTTTCCTTATAAGCGAGAATTATTTGAGCATTTCTCTTTTATTTTGGGACAATTAATGCGGGTGGCTGAGTTGCATCCTTGTAAAGAGTATTATCAGCGTTTGGGAAATTTTTATGAAACGGCTTTACCTAATGATTATGAATGGAATATGAGAAAATTTCGAGAATTAGCTCAGAAGTATTATCACTTAAGTCAAACATGTAAATCGTAGCTATCGGCTCTAATAATACAACCCTGCTTAAATTATATTTGAAATAAAACATAAAAACAGAACTATTTTAAAAATAAAACGATTTATTCATTAAAAAGATATTGACTTTGTATTGGGGATAAAGTTTAAAATGGTATTTGTAAACAGTAAGTAGTGAAGGCCTTTAATAGTTTATCTGTTGCAATTTTACAAAAGAATACGTTTAGGTATACAAGGGGGTATACAATATAAACTCGTATTTTCGTATTTCAACAGAGGGGGGAGCACTATGCTGGCTCACATATTAAACAGTATTAATGACTTTTTCTGGGATATACCGTTTCTAACCTTTATCGTTGGGATTGGACTATACTTTTTCATAAAATCCCGTTTATTTCCTGTTGTCCACTTTGGGCACATCCTTCGTCATACCGTATTCAGCTCAAAAAAAGAGCAGACGACAAAAGAAAAAGGGACCGTATCTCCCTTTGAAGCCGTTTGTATCGCTATTGGCGGCAGTGTCGGCGTTGGCTGTATCGGTGGTGTTGCCACTGCAGTGGCTACTGGTGGACCTGGAGCTGTGTTCTGGATGTGGGTCTGGGCCTTCTGTGGTATGATGATTAAATGTGTAGAGACAGCTCTTAGCTGTCATTTCCGTTCAAGGAATGAAAAAGGTGAATATTATGGTGGTGCTACCTATTTTATAGAAAAAGGCATTGGCCGACAGATGCATCATGCTAAATTTGCTAAAGGCTTGGCTATCGCTTTTGGGATTGGTTTTGTAGCGCAGTTCTTGGGTGGATCGCAGGTTTTCACGATTGCCGAAATCCTTAATAAATCTTTCGGCATGAACATGATTGTGGTTACCTTGATTTATTCGGCATTCCTGTTTTATATTATTTTCCGGGGTGTCCCTCGTATTGCTGCTTTTGCAACAAAAGTTGTTCCGCTTATGTGTGTCCTCGTCGTTCTTGGCGGCTTGGTCATCATTGCTATCAATTATCAGGTTATTCCTGATGTGTTGTATTCTATTTTTCATGATGCCTTTACCGGGACTGCAGCTACAGGTGGTTTTACAGGTGCTGCTGTTGCCAAAGTCATTGGTGATGGTGTAGCCCGCTCGATCAACTCTAATGAAGCCGGGCAAGGTTCTTCTCCTTTTATTTATGGGTCGGCAGATACGGTTCATCCCGTTCGCCAAGGCTTATGGGGGTCCTTTGATGTTTTTGTAAATACCATTGTTGTTTGTACAATTACGGCATTGGTTGTCTTGTCAACTGGGGCTTGGTCTACTGGCGTTAAAGGGGCAACCTTGACCATCAATGCCTATGAAAGTGTTTTTGGTTATGGTGGCGACATTTTTCTTGGCATTATCGCCTTGTTATTCGGCCTGACGACAACAACGGGCTGGTTTGCCTATTACGTATCGGTTATCAATCATGGCTTACGGAAGAAACCGCACCTTCGTGACAGAATTATCAGTATCTTTCGGTATATTTATCCGCTTCCTAATATCATTATTGTATCATCCATCGTTTTGACTGGGAATGGGCCTGAACTATTCTGGACTATTGTCAACATTACTTTAATTGCGCCTGTATTTACTAACTTATTAGCTTTGTTTATCTTAAGGAATAAATTCTGGCAGTTATTCAAAGATTATAAAGCTCGTTATATGGGAGTCGGTACAGTAGATCCAAATTTCTATGTTTTCTATGAAGACGATCCGGAAGCATACCGCCAGGAAGAAGCCATCCGTCGTGAAGTCCGAAATATCCAGGCAAAAGAAATGGAAACGTGTAAGGCCAATCAGTAAGCTTATAGATAAGGAAACGCGTATGAAGGAATATACTATCATGCGCGTTTCCTTTTCATTTTTCTTATAGTAAATTTCTTCGTGCTCAGTAGCCCAGCGTTTCTTCCCCTCCCGCGTTCATTGACATCTTTTCTGGATAAGGGTATTATGAAGGCATGTGAAGAAGTAATGGCATTATAGGAGGAAGGACATGTTTGGCTTAGGCGCACCGGAATTACTGCTCATTTTAGTCATCGCCCTGGTCGTATTCGGACCGGGGAAACTGCCGACCATCGGCCGGGCTTTGGGGAAGAGCCTCCGTGAATTCAAGGAAGCCGTCAATACGGATGAAACAAAGCAGATAGAGGAAAAGACGGAAAAAACAGATGAGAAATCGATGAACCACTAATTGGCTTATAACGCAAAGTTTGTAGTATGGAGCAGTTTGTAGAAGCTGGCTCGAATTTTTTACCATTTGTTGCAAACTAAAAACTCCAAACTTAAAACTCAAAAAAGGGCTGTCGCATGTGCGACAGCCCTTTTTCGTTTTCTGGCGGGAAAGTGTGGGAATCGAACCCACCTGAGAAGCTGTTAACTCCCCATGCTGGTTTTGAAGACCAGAGGGAACACCAGAACCCATCCTCCCCCAGGACAGGTTTATTATATCACAGGCCTCCTGTATCTTGCAAAACTGTTTCCATCTTTGTTACACTAAAGGCGGTGAGTGCATTACCTTAGAAAGGAGTTAATGAAATGATTGAATTACAGTTGAAACCGACGATTTACTCTTACGATACGTGCCGGGAATTTGTGGAAGACCTGCAGGTCGGGGCCAATGACCTGATCATTACCAATCAGTATATCTTTGACCCGAATTTCAAGGATTTAGGCCTTACGTGCCATGTCTTGTTCCAGGAAAAGTATGGCATGGGTGAACCGTCTGATGAAATGGCAGAAGCCATTTATAAAGATATGCCCAAGGATGTGAAGCGCATCATCGGTATCGGCGGCGGCACGGTTATGGACTTGTGCAAGTTGTTCATCTTGAAGCAGGTCAGCCCGGTCCTTGATTTGTTCGATGGCAAGATTCCTGTGGAAAAGGAAAAGGAACTCATCCTCATCCCGACGACGTGCGGGACGGGCAGTGAAGTCACCAATGTATCGGTCATGGCTCTGGTCAGCCGCAACACGAAGAAGGGCATTGCCGACAATGCGCTCTATGCCGATAAAGCGGTCCTCATTTCGCAGCTCTTGAAGACCCTGCCTTTCAAGGTCTTTGCGACCAGTTCCATCGATGCCCTCGTCCACGCTGTCGAATCGGCCTTGTCTCCGGATTCCAGCGCCAGCTTCCGCGTTTTCAGTTATAACGCCATTGAACTCATCCTCAAGGGCTATTTGCAGATCCGCGACCACGGTCCGGAAGCGCGCATCCCGCTTATGAAGGATTTCCTCCTGGCCAGCAACTGGGCCGGCATCGCTTTCAGTGTCCCTGGCTGCGCCGCTGTCCATGCCATGAGCTATCCTCTGGGGGCAAAGTATCATGTACCTCATGGTGAATCGAACTACGCCATGTTCACAGGCGTCATGAATTGCTACATGTCCATCAAATCGGACGGCGAAATCGCGAAATTGAACCGTTTCATTGCCGATATCCTGGGCTGTGAACCGGAACACGTCTATGAAGAACTGGAAAAACTGCTCAACGTCATCCTGCCCAAGAAAGCGCTCCATGAATACGGCGTCAAAGAAGAAGAATTGCCGGAATTTGCTGAATCGGTCATCGAAAATCAGCAGCGTCTCATGAAGCATAGCTTTGTGCCCCTCGATTATGATAAGGTGTACAGCATTTACAAGAAATTGTATTAGTGGCTCGTGGCTCGTGGCTCGTGGTTCGTCGTAGGGGCCGCACGTGGGCGGCCCGTCTCGGGCCATGTGGGAATCCTGGGAGAGCCATTAGCCGCTAACTGCTAAAAAAAGCGCTGTCGCATTGCGACAGCGCCTTTTTTGTAAGGACTCGTGGCTCACGGCCCGTTGGCTCTCTTATGAGGAGAGCAGGCAGCGCAGCTGACTGAGGGGTTCAACCCCTCCGGCCCTGTGGGCCACCTCTCCTATCAGGAGAGGCTTGCCTGCGGCCTGCGGTTTTACACATTAGAACCAGACGGCCTGGTCGCCGGCTTTTACGTTGCCGTCGGCTGCCAGGTGGACTTCCTGACCGTCTTCGAGGTCGGTGAAGATGCACAGGCAGGCGTCAGATGGGGCGTTGGCCTTGATGAATTCGTCGTCGAATTCCATCAGTTTATCGCCTTTCTTGACTTCCTGGCCGTTTTCGACGAAGACGTTGAAGCCTTTACCTTCGAGTTTGACTGTATCGATGCCGATGTGCAGGAGGTATTCTACACCGTCTGCCGTGGTCATACCGATAGCGTGTTTCGTATCGAAGACGAAGGTGACTGTTCCGTCTTCCGGTGCATAGACCGTACCGTCTGTCGGATAGACGAAGAAGCCGTCGCCTGTCATTTTGCCGGCAAAGGCTTCATCCGGGGCTTCCGTAATGGGATGGAGGCTGCCGGTGAAGGGCGAATTGAAGTAATGCTTTTCAGCATCTGTTTCCGGTTCAGTCTGTGTTTCCTGGGCATTCGGCGCTTCTTCAGCCGGAACCGTTTCCGCTGCCGGTGTGGCTTCGATAGGGCCGTCTGCCGGGTTTGTTGCCAGATAGCTTTCCAGGTTGGCCTTGATGACGGCGACTTGCGGGCCGTAGACGACCTGGACGCCCTGGCCTTTCTTGATGACGCCTACAGCGCCAGTGGCTTTCAGGGCTGCATCGTTGACCAAGGCCGAATCGGCTACGGAGCAGCGCAGGCGCGTAGCGCAGCAGTCGACGGAAGTGATGTTCTTGGTACCGCCCAGGGCGCGGGTGATGGCCTGGCTGACGACGTCCGTGGCAGCATCGCCGTCGCCGGCTTTGGCTGCGGCGTCACGGGCTTTGACGTCGGCTTTGGTGTAGAGTTTCGTTTCCACATCGTCGTCTTCACGGCCCGGTGTCTTGAGGTCGAACTTCTTGATGAGGAACGTGAAGATGAAGTAGTAGAGGAAGAAGTAGATGATGCCGACCGGGATGATGTACATCCAGTTGGTCTTGGCTTCACCCTGCAGGATACCGAAGATGAACAGGTCCAACAGGCCGCCAGAGAAGGTCAGGCCGACGGCGATGTTCAGCATGTGGGCGATCATGTAAGCGGCACCGGCCAGGACGACCTGGACGTAGAAGAGCATCGGTGCGACGAAGAGGAAGGAGAATTCAATCGGTTCCGTGATGCCCGTGAACATGGACGTCAGGGCTGCCGATAAGAGCAGGCCGCCGGCGACTTTGCGTTTTTCCGGTTTTGCCGTGCGGTACATGGCCAGGGCGGCGCCGGGCAGACCGAAGATCATGAAGATGAATTCGCCCGAGAAATACCGGGTTGCATCAGCACTGAAGTGAGTGACGTTAGGCGAAGCGAGCTGGGCGAAGAAGATGTTCTGGCCGCCCTGGACGAGGTTGCCGTCGATCATCATCGAACCGCCGACGCCGGTCTGCCAGAAGGGCAGGTAGAAGACGTGATGCAGGCCGAAGGGGATGAGGGCCCGCTTGATGATGCCGAAAATCAAGGTGCCGATGTAGCCCGTACCCGTGACCAGGCCGCCGAGGGCGAAGATGCCACTCTGGACGACAGGCCAGACGAAATACATGGCAATGCCGACGAACATGTAGACGACGGTGGAAATGATGGGGATGAAGCGCGACCCGCCGAAGAAGGACAGGGCATTGGGCAGTACGATTTTATGATAGCGGTTGTGCAGGTAGGCGACGCCGATGCCGACGATGATACCGCCGAAGACGCCTTCCTGGAGGGACATGATGCCGCAGACATTGGCAATCGTACCTTCCAGGACATCGGGAGATACGGTGTTATTGGCCAATACCTTGCCAGTCAGTTTGAGGACGGCGTTGGTCGAGGCGTGCATGACGAAAAAGGCAATCATGGCCGATAAGGCGGCTACTTCCTTTTCCTGCTTGGCCATGCCGATGGCGACGCCGACGGCGAAGATGATGGGCAGGTTACCGAAAATGATGTTGCCGGCATCGCTCATGATGGTGAGCAGTGAATGGAGTATCGTGCCGTTTCCGAGGATGCTTTCCAATCCATAGGTCTGGATGGTCGTAGCATTCGTGAAAGAAGCCCCGATACCGAGGAGTAAGCCGGCAATCGGCAGGATGGCGACAGGCAGCATGAAACTGCGGCCGACAGCCTGCAAGATGGAAAAGACTTGGTCTTTCATAAAATTCCTCCTTTTACTATAGGAATAAATAAGTATGAGACAGTACGTTCCTATTTTAACATACACTAGGCAAATGAGAAGGATGAGAGTTACGTCTAACCGTACTTATCTCGCATATATACTTGACAAAAAGTAAACGCAAGTTCATCGTCGAAACACTAGCTCTTTTAAGCCGTCAGCCGTCAGCAGCTAGCAGTTAGCAGTTAGCAGTTAGCGTTAAAATTTAAAGCCATCCGCTAACCACTAACGGCTAGCCACTAGCTACGTAAAAGGGCTTGTCGTTGTGCGACAAGCCCTTTTACTAAGAGGAGAATGAATGTGAAGTTGTTTTCTGATTTTTATGCTTTGGCAGCGGCTTCGCCCAATTCTTTGCATTCAGGAGCGTTGTCCGGTGTTTCGTTGACGATGGCCGTACCAATGACGGTGGCACCGGCATCTTCTGTACGCTGTTTCCATGCATCCATCCATTCGCCGGAGCCCCAGCCGTAAGAGCCAAAGAGGCCGACTTTTTTGCCCTTCAATTTCGGAGCCAAATCGGTGAAGAACGGTTCGACGACAGAGTCTTCCAGTTCTTCTGAACCCATGGCCGGGCAGCCGAGCAAGATGACGTCTTTGCTAGCTACATCATCGACATTTGTATCTTCAAAGCGGACTGATTCTACGTCAGCACCGGCAGCTTTGACGGCTGCTTCGATTTCGTTAGCCATTGCTTCTGTATTACCTGTACCACTCCAATAAACGATTTCTACCATGATTAAATCCTCCTTATGCTACAATGAGCGAGTCTAATGTTGTCCCAACGGCAAAGCGATTCAAATAGTCTTGCCGGCAGCACGTATAGCGATGGAAAGTACGGGCGGCAGCGTGGGCGTCGCCGTATACCTTCCATTCGCCACAAAGCTTGGCATGGTTTCCCTTGTTGGCGATGAAACCGCACACGTCCTCTAGGGGATAGCCGAGGAAAATGCCTGATTCATGAGGGAAACAGCCATCTTCTGCAAAGCGTTCGGCAAGACGGTCCAGCAGGGAAGAGATATCCTGGCAGTCCTGATAGCCGAATTGCTGCAGAAATGATGAAATGTCCCGCTGCTGTACGTAGGCCCAGACCCTGGCCGGTCGGTATACATACAGCAAAGTGCGTTTGGGACAGGCGTACAAGATACGGAAATACAAGCCTTTTGCATTGTATTTATGATTATACTTTTCAATTATGTCATCATAGGTACAGCCGCTGTCCAAGCGGGGTAGACAGAGAAGGGATGCCTGTTTGAGACCCGCTAAAGTCGGTGAACAGTGGGCTATTAAGACGAAATCCAGGTTCATGTCCGGTTGCCGCTCCTTTCGCTTTGATACTGTAAGTATAATTTACTTGAAAGTGATTGTCAATACTAATATGATAATTCGTTTCAAATAAGCGAAAGGCTTGCCAAGTATAGTATAATAAAGGTAGTGTGAAGAATATTCGGAGGGGGGATTAGATGGAAACTGCTTATGATACGAATCATTGTTTCGGCTGTGGCCGCGATAACCCGATTGGCCTGAAGCTGGACATGAAGATGGAAGGCGATCACTGCGTGGCTTATTTTACGCCCAAGGCAGAGCATGAAAGTTATGGCGACCGCATGCACGGAGGCCTGACGAGTACGCTGCTGGATGAAGTCATGGGAGATTATGTGTTCCGCATTGCCGGTAAACCAGCCTATACGGCGCGGCTGGAAATCCGTTTCCGCAGTGCCATACGCATCGGCGAAACGGTCAAGGTCGAAGGCTGGCCGGAAGTCCACCGCGGCCGTCTGTTCATCATGAAAGGAAAGATTACCCACGCTGATGGTACGCCGGCTGCCGAAGCCAAAGCGGAAATGATGCTGGCTAAATAAAGGAGGAGTTACTATGGATAGAAGCGATATGATGCACCGCATGTATGATATTAAAGGGCCTTTAGTGGCCAAGAAGTTTGCAGCCCGCGGCTTTGAAGCCGTATACTGTCCGACGAAGGAAGAAGCCTTGAAACAGGCCATCTCGTATATCCCGGAAACGGATGTCGTATCCTGGGGCGGCTCGGTATCCATCAATGAAATCGGCCTGCGGCCTTATGTACTGGAACACAATCCGGTCATCGACCGCGATTCGGCCAAGACGCCGGAAGAACGGGTCGAACTGATGCGCAAGGCCCTGCTCTGTGACACCTTCCTCATGGGGGCCAACGCAGCCGTCCAGGACGGCCAGCTCATCAACATCGATGGCAACGGCAACCGCGTTGCCGCCCTTTGCTACGGGCCGAAACAGGTCATTGCCATCGTCGGCATGAACAAGGTCGTCCCGACGGTCGAAGCCGGCATCGAACGGGCGCACACCGTGGCGTCGCCGCAGAATATCGGCCGCTTCCCCGGTGTCGGTACGCCTTGTGCCAAGACGGGCATGTGTGGCCACTGCATCCGGCCGGACAGCGTCTGTGCCCAAGTCGTCCGGACGCGTATCTGCAAGCCCCAGGGCCGCATCAAGGTTATCCTGGTCGGAGAAAATCTGGGCTTTTAGTCCTGAAAAGAGAGGGATTTTATTATGAGAACTGGAACGGGCGTCGTCGAAGAAGTCTGCCCGAATGGCCTGGCCAAAATCCAGACCAACCGCAATAATCTATATTCGCCGTGCAGCGACAGCATGTGCGCGGACAATGTCGTCATCGATGCTGTGAACCCCATCGGGGCTAAAAAGGGACAGTATGTACAGTTCAACATCCCCGACGCCGGCATGGGCGTCAAGGGCATCATCTGCTTTGGCGTCCCCTTGCTGCTCATCATCGTCTGCGGCGTCGCAGGCTACCTGCTGGGAGAATCATGGCAGGTCAAACCGGAAATGACGGCCTTTGCCGGCATGATCGCAGGCGGCATCATCGGCTGCCTGGTCCTGAAAGGCTATGAAAAGAAAATCAACAACAACCAGACCAAAGCCGAAATCACGGGAATCATCAGTTAAGAGGCTGCAGGTTCGTAGGGGCTCGCACGTGGCGAGCCCGCCAGATATATGTAAGAATTCCGTGAACAATTGGCATGAGCGGGCGCCCCGCGTGGCGCCCCTACAGAAAAAGGCTTGTCGCACGTGCGACAAGCCTTTTTTTATACAATATCGATTTGGCAGGCTTTCATGGCCTGTAATGCTCTTTCGTGGTTTTCCGGGGTGGAACCGGCACAGCATGTGCTGTCGACGATGATTTCCTTTTCCGGGTAGAAGGCTTTGAGCAGCATGGCATTGGCGATGACGCAGATGTCCGTGCACAAGCCCATCAATACCAGCCGGTCGTAGTCGCGTACTTCATCGACCAGGGCCGGACAGCCAAAGGATGGCTTTTCCAGGATGGTGGCCCACATGGTGTACGGCAGGAGCTGTTTGCAGATACGCCAGCCCCGCGTGTCTTTCAGGCAGTGTGGAACGGGAAGTTTCCGGCCTTCCTGGGTTTCGCTGTAGGCCTCGTCGTGGGTGTCTTGGGTGAAGATCAGGTCCGTTTCCTGGTCGGCATCCTTTTTGCTGGCCACGATCTTGGCCTCGATGCGGGGGACGACGGCTTGAGCCTGAGCGCTTCCCAGGGCGCCGTCGATGAAATCATTCTGCATATCGATGATGATATAAGCCTGGGTCATTACGGTCATCCCTTCTCTTTAGGCACGCAATTCTTTTAAATATCCCGGTACATCCGGGCAGGTCATGAGGCCCGACATGAGGGCGACGCCTTTGATGGGGACGTCCTGGAGCTGAGAGATGGTCTTCGGCGTAACGCCGCCTAAGGCATAGACCGGAATCTTGACGGCCTTGCAGATGGCTTTGACCGTGTCGACGCCGATAGGCGGATCCGACGGCTTGCAGGCTGTCGGGAAGACGTGGCTGGCCATGAGGTACGTAGCGCCGAGCTGTTCGGCTTTGACGGCTTCTTCGACGGTGTGTACGGAGACGCCGAGGGTCGTCATGTAATAGAGCAGGGACGAATGGGTTTCCAAATAAGGCAGAGAGCACTGGAAACGGGGAATATGAAGACGGATAGCAGCCTTTCCGAAATGCTGGAGGATACACGTCTTCTGATGGATGCTGCACAGGCGCAGGGCCCGTTTCGCATAGTCTGTGTATTCTTCTTCAGAAAGGTTTTTTTCACGAAGGACGATGAAATCTACATCGGATGCGGCGATTTGCTCGAGCTGATCCCAGTAGTTCGTCGAAGCCAATTCGTGATTTGTAATTGCAGCTACTTTTAACACGATTTATCACCTGAATATTAGAGTATTTTATATATATAACTATACATGAATCTCATACTAACGTCAACAATTATACCAATAGAATATAATGAATGCTCTGTATGAGTTTAACGCCCTAAAACGGGAAGATATATGACAAAAACGGTTCGGGGTGGATTGGGTCCCGGACCGTTTTTGTCATATGCATTTTATAGGATTGGTAATGGATTACATTAGGTAGTTTACAAATAAATATACTCACTGGTGACAGGCTGCAGGCCCATGCTCTTGATGTCGGAGTACATCTGGTCAAAGGACCGGCCGTCAGTGATTTCAAACTGTTCGTCACCCATTTCGGAGCCGTCATTTTCCAGATGGCCGCCGATGCCGACGCAGACGCTGGCCGATACTTTGGTAGCGGCGATTTTCATGATGGCGTTGCGGTAGCGGGCGCTTTCACGGCTCGATACGACGATGCAGGCGTAAGGCATGAACAGACGATAGGCACAGATGATCTGCGTCAGTTTCCGTTCGTCTACGTCCTTCGGGTTGATCTTATCGTTATTGATGATCGGGCACAGGCGCGGACAGGACAGGGAAATTTCGGCATGCGGGTACTTACGCTGCATGAGCCATGCGTGCATCCCCGTTGCCAGGGCATCTTTCTGGTAGTCGTCCAGGCCTAAGAGGGCTGCGAAGCCGACGCCGCGCATGCCGCCGAGGATGGCCCGTTCCTGGGAATAGAAGCGGTACGGGAAGATGCGCTTGTGGCCAGCCAGGTGAAGGGTAGCGTACTTGTCGGAATTGTACGTTTCCTGGAAGACCGTGACGTAGTCGGCGCCACATTCGTGGAGATATTTGTAGTCTTCCGAATTGACCGGGTAGATTTCCATGTTGATGACCCGGAAATACTGGCGGGCAATCTTGACGGCGTTGCCGATGTATTTGATATCGCTCATCTTCGGGCTTTCGCCGGTGAGCATGATGACTTCTTCGATACCCGTATCAGCGATGTTCTTACATTCGCGGTGGAGTTCTTCGTCCGTCAGGCGGGCGCGCTTGATCTTGTTGTGCGAGTTGAAGCCGCAGTAGATGCAGTAGTTATCGCAGTAGTTGGCGAAATAGATCGGCGTCAGGATGGTGATGTTGTTGCCGAAATGGCGCCGCGTGACCAGATGGGCTTTCTGGGCCATTTCTTCCAGGAACGGTGCAGCGGCCGTCGATAAGAGGGCCATGAAGTCCCGCGGGTCCAGATGTTCTTTCGACAGGGCCAGGCGGACGTCTTTATCAGTGAAGTCGTCATTGTTGAAGGAATTGCGGATGGCGACGACCTGGTCGAGCATATCCGAGTCGATGACTTCCATGCCCGGTAAATATTTCATGTGGTCGATGAGTTTGCTCTGATCGATAGTTTTAGTTTCTTCCGTCATGTTCGATTCCTCCTCAGTCCCCTAAGAATCCCGTCAGCGGATCCGAAGCCGAAGCCGTTTCGCGGACGCGGCCCAAGCCGGCGAGGTAAGCATTGCGGCCGGCACGGATGGCTTCACCGAAGGCTTTGGCCATGAGAGGCAGGTCGCCAGCCGTAGCGACGGCGGTGTTGGCCATGATAGCAGCGGCGCCCATTTCCATGGCTTCGCAGGCCTGGGACGGACGGCCGATACCGGCGTCGACAATGACCGGCAGGTCGACTTCGTCGATGAGGATCTGGATGAAATCTTTCGTCGACAAGCCCTTGTTGGTGCCGATAGGCGAAGCCAGAGGCATGATGGCAGCAGCGCCGGCGTCAGCCAGGGCACGGGCAGCGTAGAGGTCCGGATACATGTACGGCAGGACGACGAAGCCTTCTTTAGCCAGGATTTCCGTAGCTTTGATGGTTTCGTTGTTGTCCGGCAGGAGATATTTGGAGTCGCGCATGACTTCAATCTTGATGAAATCGCCGCAGCCGACTTCACGGGACAAGTGGGCGATGCGGACGGCTTCGTCGGCATTGCGGGCACTGGACGTATTGGGGAGCAGGGTGACATCTTTCGGGATATAGTCGAGGATATTGTCTTTCTGGCCGGCTTCGACGCGGCGCAGGGCCATGGTTACCATCTGGGCACCGCCTTGTTCGACAGCGGCCTTGATGAGGTCGACAGAGAATTTACCGGAACCTAAGATGAAACGCGATGTGAATTCGTGGCCGCCAAGGACCAGGGTATCTTTTTTTTCCATTGGGAAACACTCCTTTTATAATGATAGATGAGTTCATGACTGCTTTGCCGCAGGGAATCAGCCCCCGCCGACGAAGTGTACGATTTCCATGGAATCGCCGTCTTTCAAAGTCACTTTATCGTAATCCTTGCGCGATACGATAGCACCGTTCAGCTCGATGGCGATGCGGTCTGTACGATATTCCTGGTCGGTCAGGTAAGCGAGCAGGTTCTGGCCGGCCGCTTCGATGTCTTTGCCGTTGATCCGTACCATGGAGGTCCTCCTTTCTCTCAAATGAAAAAAGGGTCGCACGAAGAATTACACCCAAGGTGGTGTACCCCTTCGTGCGACCCTTGTGATTCGGTCTCACTCTGCCTATGATTATAGCCTATTGTCATAAAAAGTCAACTGTTGATAAGGGACTGGCTTGAGAGAAATGACAAGGGAAGACGACAAAGGCCGAAAAACTATAGTATAATAAAGTTATGATTTTACGAGAGGTGTGATCACTGCCATGGAAGAACGGATGGACTGGATGAATATTGCCCGCTATTTTTATTTGACCGACGAACGGCTGCAGCAGATTTCCCGCGATTTTGCCGCCGATATGGAACGGGCCCTGCGCGGCCAGCCCGGGGCGACCGTATCGGCCCTGAAATCGCATGTTTCCCTGCCTGGCGGTGATGAGCACGGCGTCTATCTGGCCCTGGATTTCGGCGGTACGAACGCAAGGGCTGCGCGGATCCGCCTGTTGGGCCGGCACTGTTACCTCATCGAAAAGAAGGTCTGCCAGCCGCTCCGGCTGCCTGGCCAGTACGACTATCTCTCTTCGGCGACGACGGCTGGGGAGCTTTTCGATTTCCTGGCCCGCCTCGTCGGCCAGGTCGCCCATGGGCAGCAGGCCTATACCCTGGGCCATACCTTTTCCTTTGCCATAGAGCGGCAGGACCTGCGCGATGGCCGGCTCCTGTCGTGGTCGAAAGAAATTGCCGTTCCCGGTGTGGAAGGCGAATGGGTCAACGCCATGCTCAAACAGGCCCTGGCCCGTCAGGGCTTTAGGGCTGTCGAACCGGTGGCCCTGGTCAATGACACGACGGCCCTGCTGTTGTCGGCAGCGTATACGCTGGAACGGGTCCGCCTGGGCCTCGTCTGCGGGACGGGCTTCAACGCTTGCTACTATGAGCCGGCCTGGGATATGATCGTCAATCTGGAAGCCGGCGACTATGGCGGCCTCATACGCAATCGCTGGGACAAGGCAGTCGACGCCCTGTCGGCCCAGCCCGGTCAGCATCGGATGGAAAAGATGACAGGCGGTGCCTATGCAGCGGAAATCTTCCGGCAGACCTTGCTGTCTTATTTCAAGACTCGCCAGCTCCCGGTGTTTTCCACAGCCGCTATGAATGACATCATCAGCTGCGACAATGATAGGCAGTGCCGGCTCAAGATGGGCCAGCTGTGGAAGCGCATCGTGCGGCCCGATGAGGTACGGCCTGTCCGCAATATCGGCGCCGCCATTTTCGTTCGCGCCGCCCAGCTGGCCGGTGCTGTGAGCTGCGGTATCCTGCGCCATCTCTATGGCGATGGACCCGTTCCAGCCCAGTCTGTGGCCATCGATGGCAGCCTGTTAGAACACGTCCGCGGTGCCTTGTTCATGATGGAAGATGCCATGCAGGCCTGCCAGAACGAAGGCGTGAGCCGGGACAAGCAGATCCCCGTCGACCCGGTACTCATCCAGGACGGCCCCTTAGTCGGCGCCGCCGTCGCAGCGGCCATGGCAGGAGAAGGCCAGTGACATCAGGCCGGCCCGCCACTAGCCACGAGCCACTAGCCACGGCCACGTTTTTTCGGTACAATATAATATTGCAGAGATATTTCCACCATATCTGTAGTTCAGGGAAAGGAGACGGCGCCAGGTCACGATGCTGCAACTCGATAAATCTATCAGCAAACCCTATTACGTACAAATCTATGAATATTATCGCCGGGAAATCGAAGAGCACCGGATGATAGCCGGCATGCGCCTCGACTCGGTCCGTGAACTGGCCCAGGTTGCGGGCATCAGCAAGATGACCGTCGAAAAGGCCTACTACCAGCTGGCCAGTGAAGGCTACATCCTGCGCCGCCATAAGGCCCGCTATGAAGTGGCCTCCCTGGGGGGCCTGGAAGCGCGGACCGAAGAGGCTGCTGCGCCCGTATTGCGTGAAGCCAGCCGTCGCCCTGTCTATGCCTATGACTTCGCCAGTGGCGACATGGCTTTGGAACGCTTTCCCCTCGACATATGGCGGAAATATATGAATCGGATCTTATCGGAGCCAGACCGGCTGCTGGCGGCCAATGATGACCAGGGCGTCCCCGATTTGCGCCGGGCCCTGAGCCGTTACGTCTATGAAACGCGCGGCGTCCATGCAGAGCCATCGCAGATTATCATCGGTGCCGGGACGATTTCTCTTCTCGGCGTCCTGACCAATCTGCTTCACGATAAATATGCCTGCATCGGCGTCGAAGACCCGGGCTTCCGCCTGGGCCGGGAGATTTTCCGCAACAGCGGCTATTCCATCGTGCCCATCCCCATCAGCGGCGGCCTGCTCCACGTCGATGCCCTGGAAGCCAGCGGCGTCCGCCTGGTCTACGTCAGCCCGTCCCATCAGTTCCCGACGGGGACGGTCATGCCCGCCGGCATCCGCCATCGTCTGCTGCATTGGGCTGAAAAGACGGATGGCTTGATCATCGAAGACGATTACGACAGCGAGCTGCGCTATTATGGCCACCCCGTCCCGGCTTTGCAGGGCCTGGACCGCCACGGCCGCGTCGTCTACATGGGGGCCTTGTCCAAGGTATTGCCCTTTTTCATCCGCCTCAGCTATATGGTACTGCCGCCTCAGCTCATGCCCCTTTACGAACAGCGGCGCAGCCTGTTCCGCCAGGGCGCGTCGGTTCCGGAGCAGTGCGTGCTGGCGGAATATATCGAGAGCGGTGAACTGGCCCGTCAGGTACGGCGCCTGCGCAAGGAATACCAGGAAAAAGGGGAGTTCTTAGGCCGGCTCTTAGTCGAAGCCTTTGGCCCGGATATCGTCGTAGGGCGGCTGGTTTCCGGCGTATACTGCCATATCCGCCTGCACAGCCGCTTATCGGAAGAAGAACTGCGCCGCCGGGCGGAACGGCAGGGCTGCCGTGTCTTGTCCATGCAGTCTTTTTATGAAACACCGTCGCAGGAAACGGATAAAGAATTTCTCCTGTCATTTTCAAAAATTCCCACCTGCAGGCTCCGCGATGCCGTAGCGGCGTTGCATGGAGCGTGGTCAGAGAAAGAAGGATACTAATGGCGAAAAGTTTGCGTTTTATTCAATGCGGGGATCTCCACTTAGGGAGCCCTTTCCATAACCTCTCCGCTATTGATGAACGGTGGCAGCGCATCGTCGGGAAAGCGCCGGTCCGGGCGTTCCAGAAAATCGTCCAGATGGCCATTGATAAAAGGGTCCACGCTGTCCTCATCACCGGCGATGTCTACACCAGTGCCGATCACAACTTGACGGCACAGCTCGATTACGTGCGCCTTTTACATAAATTAGCACAGAATAACATCCAGGTCTTTGCCGTCCTGGGCAATCACGATCCGCTCGAAGCGTGGAAGGCGAAGATTCCCTTTCCGCCGAATGTCCACGTGTTTCCGACCGATGCTGTCGAACGGGTCCCCCTGGTCGTAGATGGCGAAGAAGTAGCGGCCATTTACGGGCAGAGTTATGCCAAGAGCGAACAGCGGGACAATCTGGCCTGGAAATTCAACCGCGCTGCTGGCGACCGATTTTCCATCGGCATGCTCCATACCCAGGTAGGCAGCCGGGATTCGACATATGCGCCGTGCACCCTGGAAGATTTGAAAGAATGTGGCATGGATTACTGGGCCCTCGGGCATATCCACAAGCATGAGATACTCTGCGAAAAGCCCTATGTCGTCTATGCCGGCAACCCGCAGGGCCTCGATTGTACGGAAACGGGGCCGCGGGGCTGTTATTACGTCGAAGTCGGACCGTATGGGACGACGGACCTGGAATTCATTGACACGAGCATCGTCCGCTGGGAAAGCATCGACCTCGCCATCGACGGTATCGAATCGGTGTCGGAACTGCGCGAGTCCGTCCGCTTCGCCAAGGAAAAAGTGCGCCGTGATATCGGCAAGCCGACGTTCCTGACGGTCAATTTCACCGGTTCCGGCAGTATGTACCACGTCCTCAACAATCCGGAGGCGACGCAGTACTGGCTGGAAAGCTGGCGTGAAGAAGAACAGGGGAAATACGCCTTCGTCATGGTCGAACGCCTGCGTAACCTGGCCCGTCCCAAGATGAATATGGACGAACGAAGTAAACTGCCCGACTCCGTCGGCGACTACTTGAATGTCTTCGACAAGCTGGAAAAGCTGGCTCCTGAAGAAAGGGTCAAGGCGCTGCGGGATATTCTCATGAGCCGCCCGGAATTTGAACGCCTCGGGGCCTATGGAAGGGCCCTGACGGACCAGCGCCTGCTGGAAACGTTCGAGAAAGCCAAGTGGCTGGGCGTACAGAAATTGCTGGAACATAGAAGAGGTTAAGCAGTATGAAGATTACAGAGATGCATTTGGATGATTTCGGGATTTACCATAATGTGAGCTGGAATCCGCCGGAACACGGCCTGATCGTCATGCATGGCCGCAACGAAAGCGGCAAGACGACGCTCATGAAATATGTCCGCTCCATGTTCTTCGGCTATCTGCGCGGAGACTGGAAGGGCTATTTCGGCAGCATGGGCATCCGTCGGGAAGACGGAAAGGAATACCGCATCGTCCGCAATGAAAAAGAATATTTCCTGTCAGACGGCCAGGAAAAAGTACAGGAAGAGCCAGCGAATCTGTGGTGGCACGGCCTGGACCGTCAGACGTATGATACGATTTTTGCCATGGGCCTGGAAGACCTGCAAGGGTTCAAAATCCTGTCCAATGAAGCCGTGCGCAGCCATTTCTTCAGCATCGAAGGCGGCATCGGCATGGGCCTGGCCCGCAGCGAAGTGACCAAGCATATGGGTGACCTCCTGGTCGCTTCGCCGCAGGGCAAGAAACCCATCAATGCCCTGCTCAACGAGCAGAAGGACTTCGACCGCCGCATTACCGGCATGGCCTACGATGAAGATGAATTCGCCAGCCTGCAGGAAACGGAACAGACGACGCATGAAATCGAGAACCGCATCCGCCTGGATATCGAAGAATCGAAGCAGCAGATCGAACGGATTTCCATGCCTATCGCTGCCTGGGATGTCTATAAACGCGGCCAGGACGCCATGCAGCATATGCAGGCCCTGGCCGATGTATCCCAGTTCCCGGCTGACGGCGCGCAGAAATGGGCCGAGCTGGAACAGAACATCAAGGCCATTGACGAACAGGTCCGCAAGCTCAAGGCGACGAGCCGTAAAGGCCCGGCCTTCCAGGAATCGTGGAACCGCTGGCTGGCCTGCGGCCCCCAGCTCGACGCCATGGCTCACCATGTCGGTGAATGGAAGCAGGGGCTGGAAGAACTTTCGGACCATGAAGATAAGGAGATGGATTGGGAATTTGAAGGCACGAAACAAGCCGACCTGCTCAAGTCCTGGACCGATGGCAAGGATATTCCGGCAGCCGTCAACTGGACTCAGGGGATTTCGGCCGCCGCTGCCCTCGACCACAGCCGTCAGGATTTAGAGAAATGGCAGGCCGACAAGCCCAAGAATGTTTCCGGTGCCAGCGGCGAAGACGGGCCGGCTGAAAAGACCAAGGACGAATGGGATGTCATCGGGACGGCCGTAGCGACGATCCAGAATGTCGTCATGGAACGCCAGAAGATACAGGAACAGCTGGAATGGCTGAAGAACGAACCGGCTGGCTCGTCGAAGGCCTTTACCTTCGTCGGCATCGCTTTCCTGGTCCTGGCAGCCCTCTGCGTCGCCGCTGTCTATCTGGCTCACTTCGATTCGACCCTGGGCCTGGGCGGTGCCGCTGCCTGTGTCGTCATCGCCATCATTTCCCTGGTCCGTCAGAGTACCGGTGCCGACCGGGTCCCCCGGAAAATCGCAGAAATCGAAGGCCGGCTGGCAGGCGTCAACCGCAAGATCAGCGACTTAGCCAAAGAAGCGGAAATGACCCTCAGTACGGACGAATCGAATGAACGCTGGCTCCAGGAACTGGACGCCGTCCGCAAGCAGTATCTGGACTGGCAGACGCGGGAAACGAAGAATGCCTGGCAGAAGGAACAGAAAGTCATGTACGACGCCATCTATGAAAAATGGCAGTCCGATGGCAATACCTGCAAAAAACAGCTCCTGGCCTGTGAAACGGCCTGGGACGGCTGGCGAGATAAAAATAGTTTCAGCAAACTGGATACAGCCGATGTGGCCAAAGCCAAAGAAGCCTGGGATACGTGGCATGAAGTCACGACGGCCGCTGCTGATTGGAAGCGGCGCAAGCTGGAATTGAAAGGCGCCATTTCCCGCTGGAGCGACACAGCGGAACAGATTTTCCGGGAAGTCGGCGTTAAGAAGGCCATTTCCCCGGATACCGTCGAAGACGTCTACAAACAGTGGCAGGACATCCGCGTCCAGGCTGAAGTGGCCAAAGAACAGGACCGTCAGCAGAAAGAACGGGAAAGTCAGATTGCCAGCCTGGGAGAAGAACGGCAGCAGCGCGTCCAAGAACAGCAGGAACTGCTCAAGGCGACAGGGGCCCAGACGGAAGGTGAATTCCGCAGCAAAGTCCTGCGCTTCCGCCAGTTCCACCAGTACAAAGAAGTCTATGACCAGACGGAAGCCCATATCCGCCTCATCGCCAAGACGCCGAAGAACCTGGCCGAACTGCGCCATGAATTGAAAATCCATACCTTGAAGACCTGGACAGATGAACGTGACTACTACCAGAAAAAAATCGCCGATGCCGAAAAGAAACTGGCTGAAGTCGCAGAAAAACGAGGCAGTATCATCGAACGCCTGAGCCAGATGGCCAAGAGCGACGAATACGGCAAGCTCCTGCAGGCCAAACAGAACCGCAAGGCCGAACTGGACCGCGACGTCGACGACTGGCTGACCAATATGTACACCCAGTACATGCTGGAACAGGCCCAGGAATACTACGAACGGGTCCGCCAGCCTATCGTCATCCGCCAGGCCGGCGAATACCTCAATCTCATGACCCAGGGCCGCTATACCCTGCAGGCCAGCCTGGACGGAAAACAGCTCTTTGCCGTCGATGGCAGCCAGCGCCGCGTCCCGGAAAAACAGTGGAGCAGCGGCCTGGGCGACCAGATTTACCTGGCCATCCGCATCAGCCTGGCCATGGCCTTCTCCAAACAAATCGAACCGATGCCGCTCATCCTCGACGACATCCTCGTCCGCTTCGACGAACAACGCCAGAAAGAAGCCATCCAGTTCCTGGCATCCCTGGGCAAAAAAGAACAGATTTTCCTGTTCACCTGCTCCGATGCCACGTTGCACCTGGCCGAAGAAGTCCAAAAACAACTGTCTGGAGAAACAGACACGATCCATCTCTTTGAAATCGAAAAAGGGACGATACGGGGAAAGGAAGGCTTATGTTAGAGTATGTAGTTCGACAAACGGCGGCCTACATGGAATCCATGCCTAAACAGATTCGCAAAAAAAGTGGTCAATTCTTTACCAGCATAGAAACAGCCCGGTTCATGGCCGGGCTGTTTGCTATCCCTGCACAGCCTGAGATTACCATATTAGATCCCGGAGCTGGCACGGGTATCCTTACGGCTGCTTTATTGGAGCGTATTTCGGCAATCCCATCAGTGGAACGAGTACACCTTATATGTTATGAAACAGACGAAAAAATCATTCCTGTTTTAGAGGATAATCTTCGTTATGTTACCGCTCATTGTTTGAAAAAAGCTGACTATGAGCTCCGCACTTTGAATTATATTACAAGTCAGGAAAATGCTTTCAATGGAGGATTGTTCCCAGAATCAGGCGTCACTTGCGACCTCTGTATTGGCAATCCGCCGTATATGAAAATCGGAAAAGATGCGCCTGAAGCTAAAGCTATGCCGGCAATCTGTTACGGCGCCCCTAATTTATATTTTCTCTTTGCGGCTATGTCGTTATTTAATGTCTGTGACAGCGGAGAAATGGTTTACATCATTCCCCGATCTTGGACAAGTGGCATGTATTTCAAGCGCTTTCGCCAATATTTATTCAGTCATGGCGTGATTGAACAGATTCACTTGTTTACCAGTCGGGATAAGGTCTTTGATACCGAACAGGTATTGCAAGAAACGATGATTGTCAAGATACGGAAACAGCGTCAGGTTCCTTCGGATATATTGGTCACTTCTTCTGAATCTAATTGTGATTTCCGTCATTTACAGCAGATTTCATTGCCTTATTCGTCTGTAGTTTCCGGAACGGACCAGTATGTCTTTTTGATGACTAATCATCGGGAAGTGGACGCTATCTGCTTGTTAAACACATTTCCCTATACCCTGCCAGATTTCGGTATGAAAATGAAAACGGGATTGACTGTTGATTTTAGGGAGAGGGAGTCTTTGCGGAATACTGAAGTCGATGGGGCCGTACCGCTCTTTTTTGCCCAGCATATACAAAATGGTCATATTTGCTTTCCGATTGGTAAAGAAGGGGAATATTTAGTACCATCCCGGAAAAGTTTGGTACAGCCTAATACTAATTATTTGTTTATCAGGCGGTTTACGGCAAAGGAGGAAAAGCGCCGATTACAATGTGGTATTTATTTGGCAGAACAATTTCCACAATATCAGACCATAAGCACGCAGAATAAAATCAATTTCATTGATAATGTGGACCATACATTGTCTAAAGATGTAGTATATGGGCTATATGTTTTATTCAATTCTACCCTTTATGATGTATATTACCGGGTACTCAATGGTTCTACGCAGGTCAATGCTACAGAAATCAATCATATGCCTGTTCCAGCTATTTCGATTATTGAAGAACTAGGGCGAGCATTGTTGAAGCAATCCGATATAACAGAAAAAACGTGCAATCAGATCTTGGAGGGATTTTTACATGGGAAAAATCAGCGAAGCTCAAGCCATTCTTAGAGCTATTGGGATGCCCGAACGTCAGCAAACGCCTATTTGTGCGTTGAGTTTGCTGGCTTTGGCTCATATACGGCCTGATGATGACTGGTGTCAGGCTAGCAATGAGTGGATTCGTATTCACGATATAATTCAGTTCGTTAATCTGAATTATGAAGTTGATTATGCAGAGAATAGTCGGGAAACGTTCCGAAAGCAGGCTATGCATCATTTTCGCAATGCCGCTTTGATTGAAGATAATGGAAAAGCGACGAATAGTCCCAACTATCGCTATCGGTTGACTCAGGAAACAGTCCGCCTTTTGCAGACTTTTCACACCGATTTATGGGAAAAATCTTTGAAAGAATTTACTGATGTTCACGAATCACTGATTTCCATTTACGCATCGAAAAAAAACGTTCAGAAAATGCCAGTCATGATTAATGAGACGGCCTATACTTTTTCACCAGGTAAGCATAATGCCTTACAAAAAGCTATCTTGGAAGAATTTGCACCGCGCTTTGCACCAGGGGCTATTTGCTTGTATGTTGGTGATACGACTAACAAGAACTTAGTGGAAAACCAGACGTTACTGAAACAATTAGGAATTGCTTTGACAGAACATGATAAGTTGCCCGATGTCATCCTATATTGCAAGGACGTCGACTGGATTTACTTTGTTGAAGCCGTGACCTCCGTGGGTCCTATGAGTCCTAAACGCTTACAAGAATTGGAAGCTATGACTCAGCAGGTCACGAGCGGGAAAATCTATGTTACCGCTTTTCCTGATGTAACCGTCTACAAACGCTTTGTGGCGGACTTAGCTTGGGAAACCGAAGTTTGGATTGCCGATGAACCAGATCACATGATTCACCTTAACGGCAATCGGTTTATGGGACCTCGATGAGTTTATAGAAAAGTAGGTGAAAAGATGGATTGCATGGCTGAATACAACGATGTTACAGAACTTATGATGCGTGAAGCTATGGATGCTGTCCATGATGGAATCGTTATCGTTGATAAGACTTCACGGATTCTTTATGTGAATACGGCTTATACGAAGATTTTAGCAGTACCCAAAGAAAAAGTAATTTATAAACAAGTGAAAACCATTGAACCTGGAGCGCTGATTTTAAAGGTTCTAAAAACGGGAGTCCCAATTTATCATCAGCTAGTAGAAGTTCGGACTCGGAGAAAGAAAATCCGTGTGACCATTACACCCATTGTTAAACAACAAAAATTAATTGGTGCTGTATCTGTTTTTAATGATATTACGGAATTGACACGGAGCAAAGAAGAGTTAGAAAAAGCACAGCGGTTAAATCATTCTATATTTAAGGCGGCAGTTCATAGCAAACAAGATTTATCTACTGAATTTTCTGATGTCATCGGACAGAGTCCTAATTTTTTAAAATGTCTCCGCCTAGCTGAATTGGTCGCTCCGACAGATGCGACTGTTCTTATCGAAGGCGAAAGTGGAGCTGGTAAGGAAGTCCTGGTTAATGCTATTTTGAAAATCAGTGGTAAACGCTCCCGACCTTATGTAAATTTGAACTGTTCGGCTATTCCAGAATCGTTAATGGAAAGTGAACTTTTTGGTTATACTGCTGGGTCTTTTACGGGAGCCGTAAAGGGAGGAAAATTAGGGAAGTTTGAACAAGCTGATGGTGGAACTATTTTTTTAGACGAAATTGGCGAAATGCCTTTGTTTATGCAGGCGAAATTATTACGAGTACTGCAATCTGGTGAAATTCAAAAGATAGGGTCAAATACGGTTCAAAAGGTTAATGTAAGAGTTATTGCTGCGACGAATCGAGATTTAAAGCAGATGGTTCGTGAAGGTCGTTTTCGAGATGATTTATATTTTCGCTTGAATACCTTTAAAATAATGATTCCACCTTTACGTGAACGGGGAAATGATATACTTTTACTGGCTAATTTCTTTTTAAAAAAGTATGCATTGAAATATGGGAAAAAAATCACTTTATCTACAGAAGTAGAAAAATATTTTTTATCATTTCCTTGGACGGGTAATGTAAGGCAATTGCAAAGTTGTATGGAATATGCGGTTATTGTATGTAATGAATCTGTTATTCGTTTAGAACACTTACCCGAAGAATTGCAATATGTTGCGACAAGTTCAGCATATCTGCCTTCTGTCGATATGGAAAAGCGTAAGACTATAGATTCCTATTCTCTAAAATCAGGTGTTCAACTGATGGAAAAGAAGAAAATCGCCCAAGCTATGGAAGATGCTCAAGGGAATAAAACTAAAGCGATGAAGATTTTAGGAATCAGCCGAAGGACCTTTTATAAAAAATGGAAATTATATGGATTTGACAAATCATAGTGTATACTATGTAAACAAATGATACGTAATATACTGTATACTATGTAAACAGAAAGCCCAATTTAGGTATACATTTCTTGAGTATACCTAAATTGGGCTTCTTTTAAATATAACAATGATATAAAACGAAAATGGCGTAGTTATCTTAATGTGTGGATTTATTGAGCTGAATATACTACTTTTAAATAATATATGGCACGAAAATTTCATGTAAATAAGTGTAACGAGTAAATGTACGGTAAAAAATACTGTATAGTCTTAAAGAAAAGAGGTAAACCTATTATGAAAACAATCAGAATCGGCGGTGGCCAAGGTTTTTGGGGCGATTTAAGTGATGCACCGATTACTATGGCAAGAGAGAATAATCTTGATTACATTTGCTGCGATTATTTGGCTGAATTGACCTTATCTATCATGAGACGTCAACAGGAAAAAAGACCCGAAGCTGGGTATGCTCGCGATTTTATTACGGCGCTTAAAGGGATGCTTCCCTATATTGCAGAAAAAGGAACTAAAGTTATTACGAATGCCGGTGGTATGAATGTTAAAGCCTGCGTCGAAAAAGCTAAAGAAGCTATTCGTGAAGGTGGATATCATTTAAAAGTTGGCTATGTCCTCGGGGATGATGTACGTGAAATTATTCCTCAGCTCCGTCAACAGGGAATTACGATGAAACACATGGATACAGGTGAAGACATTGACCGGATTTTACCTAATATGGTGAATGCCAATGTTTATTATGGGGTAGAACCTATCGTCAAATGTTTAGAAGACGGTGCCGATATTATTATTCTTGGCCGTTCAACAGATACGGCTATGTTTGAAGCTCCCCTCATTTATGAATTTGGCTGGAAATATGATGACTGGACGGCAAAAGCTACAGGCATTTTGGCTGGCCATCTTTGTGAATGTGGGGCTCAGGCAACAGGCGGGAACTATGACTATGATTGGGAACATGTTCCGAGTCCGGAAAATTTAGGCTATCCGATTGCAGAAATCAGTGAAAAAGGCAGTTTAATTTTAACAAAAACGAAAAATACTGGCGGGCTTGTTACACCTCAATCTGTAAAAGAACAGCTCCTTTATGAAATCCATGATCCATCTAAATATATTACGCCTGATGTAGTCGCTGACTTCAGTAAAATTACGGTAGAAGAAATTGAACGGGATCATGTTGCTGTTCGGGGCGTTACGGGTACACCTGCACCTGATACGTTAAAACTTTGTGTCGGGTATATGGAAGGCTATCGGACGATTGCTTATTTACCGTATTCTTGGCCTAGAGCCTTGGATAAGGCTAAGATGGCCGCTGACATCCTTGATAAGCGTTTAGCTATGAAAAATACGAAAATTATTCGCAAGAATATTAGCTATCTTGGTGTTAATGCCTTGCATGGGCCATTAGCTCCTGAAATCAATGCAGATCTTAATGAAGTTGTCTTGCGGTATGCCATTATGACAGAATCTAAAAAAGAAGGTCTGAAACTGACCCCTGAAGTTGCTGCGGTCAGCAATTTGAATGGACCGGCTCAGGGGTGCTTCTTTGGCGGACGTAGCCGTCCGAGCGAAGTTTTTGCATTGTGGCCGACTTTGATTCCGAGAGATGCCATTAAACTTACCACGTATGTTGAGGAGGTCTAATATCATGAAAGTACAGTTAAAAGATATTGCACATGGTCGTTGTGGAGATAAAAGTGATACGTCCAATATTTGTATTTACGCCCGTGAACCCAAATACTATAAAGCGATGGCAGAACAGTTGACACCAGAACGGGTACGCCGTCATTTTGAAGGACTTGTTTTTGGTGATGTTACACGATATGATGTTCCGCAATTAGATGGGTTTAATTTTGTTATGCATCATGCTCTTGATGGCGGTGCTACTCGATCCTTACGTTTGGATACCTTAGGAAAATGTATGGAAGCGGCGCTTTTACGTATGTATATTGAAATTGATGATGAATAGGAGATGGATGTTATGGCCAAACCGTTACAGGGCATTCGTGTCCTAGACCTCACTCGTGTTTTATCAGGACCATATTGCACGATGTTATTGGCAGATATGGGTGCTGAAGTTATTAAGATAGAATCCCCTAGAGGAGATGACAGTCGTGCCTACCCTCCTTTTGATAAGGGAATCAGTGCTTATTATGCGAATTTAAATCGTAATAAAAAAAGCATTAAACTTGATTTGCATGATGAAAAAGCAAAAGATGTGCTGCGTAAGCTAATAAAAATTTCGGATGTCTTTGTAGAAAATTTTAAACCTGGAACTATCGCAAAAATGGGGTTTTCTTATGAGGAAGTCAAAAAATTGAATCCTAATATTGTCTTTGCTTCTATTTCTGGATTTGGACAAACTGGGCCTTATCGACTGCTTCCTGGATATGACGTCATTGCTCAAGCCTTAAGCGGTATGATGAGTGTTACTGGTTGGCCTGATTCACCACCAACTCGTACAGGTACTGCTATTGGTGATGTATTAGGTGGCTTGAACTGCTGCATTGGAATCTTAGCAGCATTGCAGGGCCGGAATACGCAGCATCACGGTGAATACGTTGATATCGGCCTTGTCGATTGTTCTGTTAGCGCAATGGAAACCATTACTGAAATTTATATGGTAGAGGGACGTATTCCTAAACGCGCTGGCAACCGTTATGAATTTATTTATCCCTATGATTCTTTTGAAGCCTCGGATAAATGGATTGTCATAGGGGTTGGTAATGATGCTATCTGGAAACGTTTTTGCGAAGCTACCGAACATGAAGATTGGTTTGCTGATGAACGTTTTAAGTTGAATAAAGATCGGGCAAATCAAAAAGATGAATTGAATGCGATGGTCACTAGTTGGACCAAACAGCATACGGCTAAAGATATCATTACCTTGCTTCGAGCTCACGGTGTGCCCTGTGCGCCTATTCATGACGTAGCAGATGTCGTTAATGACGAGCATATTGCCAAAGCACGACAGATGATTTGTGAAATAGATCATCCTGTTGAAGGTAAGATGCGAGTTACTGGGAACCCTGTTAAAATGACTGAAGCCGACCCCTATACCTATGTGAAAGCACCGACATTAGGGAAAGATACAGGAGATGTACTGTCGAACCTCCTTCATTTGAGTCCTGACGATGTTTCGTATTTTACGAAGGCAACTACTGACTGATATTCTGGATTACCATGATTCCCGGACTCTTTCTTATAAGAGTCCGGTTGAATCAGGATAAGGAGGTTTAAGATGTTAGCAATTGTTGGACTGATTACGATTTTACTCGTCTTAGCATCGATTATGACAAAAAAATTGTCGACGATGTCAGCATTAATTGCAATTCCTATCGTTGCATGTCTTTTTTTAGGGCAAGGTAGTGACCTAGGAAAATATATGCTTGCTGGGATTAAGAATGTAGCCCCGACTGGAGCCATGTTCATTTTTGCAGTTTTATTTTTTACTATTCTAGGCGATGCAGGCGTATTTGAAAAAATTGTTAATAAAATTGTAGGCATTGTGGGTTCAAATCCTGTTAAAGTTTGTATCGGAACCTATGTCATTACTATGTTTGCACATTTAGATGGTTCAGGGGCTGCCACCTTTTTGATTGTTATACCGGCGCTGCTCCCTATTTATGAGAAACTGAAAATGGATCGCCGGATTTTAGCTACTATTGTTGCTTTAGGTGCTGGGACAATGAATATGTTGCCTTGGGGCGGGCCGACTTTACGAGCTGCAACGTCATTGGATATACCCGTTATGGATTTGTTCAATCCTATGATTGTACCGCAGATTGCAGGGATGGCATGTGGGATTGCAATTGCAGCCTTTTTTGGAATGAAGGAAAAACGCCGATTAGGAACTGAATTAGCCAGCATCAGCGTAGCGCCAGCTGTATTATCAGAAGAGGAGCAAGTGTTACGCAGACCAAAACTTTTTTGGTTCAATCTCATTCTAATCATTGTGACTGTTGCACTTATGGTTGAAGGCACCTTGCCTCCTGTAGGTTGTTTTATGGCTGCCTTGGTCGTCATGCTTATTGTTAATTACCCTGATGTAAAATTACAAGGAAAATTGATTGATGCTCATGCGAAAGAAGCATTAATGATGGCCAGTGTCTTATTTGCGGCAGGGATTTTTACAGGAATCATGAAAGGTTCAGGGATGATTAGTGCGATGGCAAATGGCTTGGTAGAAATCATGCCAGAATCTTTAGCTCCCCATTTTGCTGTTATTATTGGGGTCATTTCAATGCCGGCTAGTCTTTTGTTTGACCCAGATAGTTTTTATTTTGCTGTTTTGCCCGTTTTGGCACAAGCCGCAGATGCCGTTGGCTTGGCTGGAGTAGACTTAGGCCGGGCGGCTATTGCTGGGGAAATGACCTTAGGGTTCCCTATTTCCCCACTTACACCGGCAACGTTCTTATTGATTGGGCTCACAGGAATTGATTTAGGCGAACATCAAAAACATACCTTTTTGTGGGCATGGCTTGTATCGCTGGTCATTCTCTTTACGGCAATTATTGTCGGGACCATTCCTTTATAAGCGTACTAAAAATGATAAATATTGAGAACCATAAAAAGTCCAACATGGTAGTTTTTATATCATGTTGGATTTTTTTATAAAATAGAACCTTATTAAGGGAACGTTACTTCTGAGTACAGACGATGATGAAGATAAAAAATATATTTTTTTAACGGAAAATATTATAATATATGTACAATGTAATAATTTTTATATATAATTATAATAAATAACAAATGAGAAAGAAGGTTGGCTATGGTGAATCTGAAGAGAGGGATAGTTGCAGGATTTACTTTTTTGTGCTTGACTTTGGGAGCTGGGAGTGTATTTGCTGAAGACGTTTGGGCTTATACGTATCACGACGGGACGCAGGCCTATGTTGACACGGATTCGATGTATCGTTTAATTGGCGGAAAAATCCATGTGAAAGTTAAAAAGGTTAAGTGGGACCGGGTTATTTCAATAGAAGAATTCCTGTTCAATCATGATGAAGGCTCCTGGTGGTACGGCTATCGGTTTGACAATGGCCCTTACAAAGGTGGCGGAAATGTAACTAACAGTGAATCGGTATGGAATATTTTCAATGTCGTTCAGCAATATTTATGATTCAGAATGGATTTGCAAAGGCTTCTGTCATCATGCGAGGCCCCGTTTACTTTATAGTTTGTAGCACAGAGTTTGTAGTTTGCAGAGAAAACCTTTAAATTTAAAACTATCCGCTAACCCCACTAGCCACTAACAACTCAAAAAGGGCTTGTCGTATGACGACAAGCCCTTTTTTCACGCCCAGACGAATCCGGTCATAGCCATGGATCCCAAGGTGCAGGTATTATTGAATGGCGTAGCTTTATCCGTTCCGGCGGCGCCCAGGCAGTAGAGCAGGGGCAGGTAGTGTTCCGGTGTCGGCACGGCGTAGGCTGCGTGTTCGTGGTTTTCGTAGTGGATAACGTTGTCGATGTTGCCGGCGATGACATTATCGACGATATCCTGGTTGAAGTGTTTGGCTGCTTCGGAGCCGCCGCGCTTGTTCCATTCGACGCGGCGCAGGTTGTGGACGATGTTGCCGCTGGCCCAGATGAGGTAGCCTTTTTCGCGGAGCGGGGCGAGTTTCTGGCCGAGTTCAAAGCATTGGTCCGGTGTAAACGTGCTGTTTACAGAAAGCTGGACGACTGGGATGGGCGCGTTGGGGAACATGTGGACCATAACACTCCATGTTCCGTGATCGATACCCCATGAATCGTCGATAGAAACGTCATTGCCCAAAAGCTGGCAGACGTCCTGGGTCAGTTCCGAACAGCCCTTGGCTGGGTATTGGAGCTGATAGAGCTCTTCTGGAAAGCCGTACATGTCGTAGATTTGACGCGGCTTGTCGGCACTCTGTATATACGTGCCTGGGACATACCAATGGGCCGAGATGGCCAGGATGGCTTTCGGTCTGTCCTCACTGGTTAGAACGTCTGCGCCGACGCGCTGCATTTCGCGCGTCAAGTCGTTTTCATCGATAGCCAGCATCGGACTGCCATGACCGGTGAAGATAACAGGCGTTTTTTTCATTATGATGAATCCCCCTTTGCATAGAAACCATAAAGATAAAACCATCTTTAGTATATCATGAAGTTACTTTACGTCAACAAACTGCCATTTTTCACATATTTAATAATCCTGAGGGCGTTGCAAAAATTTACGAATATTATAGTGCTGGATTCCATCCTGGCTAAAGTCGAGTTCGTCCATAGAAACGACGTATTTGGGATAATTGTCTTTTATGTCTTTATATACACGGAATTCGCGTTCGATGGTTTCTGGTGAAGCGAGTAAATATGTGACCTGGACATAACATTTTCGATTTCCTTTTTCGGCAATGAAATCGACTTCAAAATTTCCTGTTTTGCCAATCGTTACCGTATAGCCGCGGCGCAATAATTCCAAGCAGACAATGTTTTCTAATATTTGGTCGATATCGCGGGCATTGTGGCCATATACGGCTTCTCGCAGGCCATGGTCAACGACATAGTACTTTTCATTGATAGAAAGCAGTTTCTTCCCTAATAAATCTTGGCGGGGGATTTTATAGAATAAATAAGCTGTTGTACAAGCATTCAGGTAATTCAATACGGTATCGTTGGAAACTTTTCGATGTTCACTTTTCAAGTATTTTGTAATGTTAGAAGCACTGAAAACGTGGCCGATACTGCTGAGGGCATATCCGATGATGCGCTCTAATAAATCGACGTCGCGCAGATTATTCCGTTGGACAATATCCTTTAAAATTACGGAATTGTACATATCCTGCAAATACTGACGAGATGGGCCTTCTTGGAAATGGAGATTCATTAAGAAAGGCATCCCGCCGAAGAGTAGGTATTTTTGGAAGGCTTGCGGGGTATCGTCTAATTGATTTGCTAATATAAATTCTTGATAAGAAAAAGGATAAATGACGAATTGAACATAGCGGCCGGCTAAATAGGTGGAAAGTTCCCCAGAAAGCAGCTTAGCATTTGAACCGGTAAGATAAATATCGACATCGAAAGCGACACGCAGGGAGTTGATGACCCGTTCCCAATTCGTCACTTCTTGTATTTCATCTAAAAAAATGTATATTTTTCCTTTTATGGCAGCTGCTTTGTCTGCAATCCATTGATAGAGTGCCATGGGTTGGCACAAGGGGAGATTGGCCAAATCTTCAAAATTCAGGCTTATCATTTGATCAGGACGGACTTGTTGAGATAATAGTTCTTCCTGGATTAATTGCAGCATGACTGATTTTCCGCTGCGGCGTATTCCTGTCAATACCTTTATGAGATCCGTGTTAATGAACGGTCTGATTTGTTTCATGTAATATTCGCGCTGAATCATGGTATCCCGTCCTTTCTGAAAAAACTATTTATACTATTATACCAGTATCTTTTGCAATTTTCCATAATTTATACTATTATACCAGTATAAATTATGGAAAATAGAAATTATAACTAGTATAGTAGTCGGATTTTTCGTTTACTTGTGAGGATACGCTTCTTTTGCTATAATGAACGGGTAACGTACAGGTTACGGACTTGATTTTTTAGAGATAACGACTGTGCGTCCTTTTGGGCGCCTTCGTTATCTCTTTTTTTGTTGGGAGGAATTATTGTGGAAGTTCGTCATTATCATTGGAAAGATGGAAAATCCCTGACTGTTGGGGAACGAACGCTGGTCATGGGCGTCCTCAATTATACGCCTGACTCTTTTTCTGATGGCGGGAAATGGAATAATGCTGATGTAGCCTTGAAGCACATGGAAGAAATGGTAGCCGAAGGGGCGGATATCATCGACATCGGCGCCGAATCGTCACGGCCGGGTTTTACGCCGATTTCAGCAGCCGAAGAGATTTCCCGGCTGGAAACGATTTTGCCGCGCCTTGTCGAAGCCTGCCCGGTTCCCATTTCTGTCGATACGTATAAGGCTGAAACGGCAGACTATGCCATGCGTACGGGCGCCCATATCATGAATGATATCTGGGGCCTCCAGTATGCGCCGGAACCGGGACAGATGGCCGCTGTAGCCGCAAAATACGGCGTCCCTGTCGTCGTCATGCATAACCAGGAAGGTACGGAATACGGCGACATCATCGAGGATATGAAGCGCTTCTTCATCCGCTCGGCCATCATTGCCGACCAGGCCGGCATGAGCCAGGACCAGATCATCACCGACCCGGGCATCGGTTTTGGCAAGACCTTTGATCAGAATGTCTACGTCATGAAGCACTTGCGGGATCTGACAGGCCTGCCGTATCCCATGCTCCTGGGGACGAGCCGCAAAGGCTTCATCGGCAAGATCCTCGACCTGCCGGTTACGGAACGGATGGAAGGGACCGGGACGAACTGTGTCGCTGGCGTCCTGGCCGGCTGCGCGATTGTCCGCGTCCATGACGTCAAACCCATCGTCCGTATGTGCCAGATGGCCGATGCTCTGCGTTAGATAAATTAGTCAGGTAAAACCTTTTACTGTATAAATATGACGGAACTTCCTTGACTGCCGTGGCCTGGCGGCGGTATAATGGCTCAAATGTATATAAGCTGATAGGGAGGTTTCTACATGGAAAATAAAAGTCTGCGCGGTCTCGTCGTATGCCGCAATTTTTTACAGGATCCCGTCATCAAGGCCCTGCTGGCTGTCCAGGAACAGGGGGATAATCCCTTTGGCAAGCATGAAGCGGCAGCGGTCCTCTTGGAACGGGCGGAACAGCTGGGCCTGAGCGGCAATATCCTGCGCCAATATTTCCTCTATCTCTTGGGGGAAGGCGATACGGTCGCTGCCGAAGCCATTGAACGGTCGGGCAAGGCCGGCACGGGTATGACCAAGGCCCTGCTCTTGGATATGACCCTGCTCTGGCCGTATCTGCAAAAGGCCGCTTCCGACTTTCTCGGCGTCGATTTCCTCGACAACTACGAACCGGCTGTCCCGAAAGTCTACGGCTATGTCCAGACCCTGGAAACGGCCCTTATGGCGGCGTCGACGCCAGAAGAAGCGACGAAAGTCTTGCTGCATCATTATGCAGTATACGGCCGGGGCAAGCTGGCACAGTTCATGGCCTTCCGCATCGGTGAAGCCGGGGACCTCGTAGGCATCGAGAATTTCCCCCATCTCGCCTGGGATGACCTCATCGGCTATGCGGCCCAGAAAGAAAAGCTCCTGGCCAATACGACGGCTTTCCTGGCTGACCGGGCGGCCAATAACGTACTCCTGACGGGTTCCCGCGGGACGGGCAAGTCGACGGCTGTCAAAGCCCTGGTCTGCCGCTACCATGGACAGGGTCTGCGCCTCATCCAGGTCCAGCGCGGCCAGCTCCATAATTTGCAGCAGCTCATGGAACGGCTCGGCGACATTGGCAGCAAGAAGTTCATCCTCTTCCTGGACGACCTCTCTTTTGACGAAAATGAAAAAGAGTATAAATACCTCAAGTCGGCCATCGACGGCGGCGTTACGCCGCAACCGAAAAACGTGCTTATTTATGCAACATCGAACCGCCGCCACCTCTTGAAGGAAACGTGGCGCGACCGCAACGACGAACTGGATGAAGTCTACCGCGACGACAGTACGAACGAGTCGATTTCCCTGTCGGACCGCTTTGGCCTCATCCTCCATTACTCGGCGCCGACGCAGGATGAATACTTGCAGATCATCGCTCATGAACTGAAAAAAGCTGGCATTACCCTGGACCCGGAAGAGCTTCGTGTCGAAGGCGTCCGCTGGGAAATGGAACATTCCGGCCGCAATGGCCGCATTGCTCAGCAGTTTGTGAAATGGTATCTGGGCAATCGCAAGGCTTAAGAATCTTAGGCAAGTAAACGTTTAACCAAACTTTTTTCGGAAAAATTCCAAAAAAGCATTGACAAACGGCACGGCATTTTGTAGAATGTGTTCAAGCTTTTCAAACGGGCCACAACGATAAAGGCTCGCAAAAGCATATAGTGAAATCTGATGACGGGAAAGAGTAGTTCGTCCGGACATTCCCAGAGAACCGGCGGCTGGTGCGAGCCGGTAATGAATGGCGATTGAAAATCATCCCCGAAGAGAAGTGCTGAAGCAAGATTAAGCACTGACGATTTTTCCACGTTATAGGAAACGCGTATGTTGGTACGTTGTAGAGAGCCTGGCTGCAGTAATGCGCCGGGAATCAGGGTGGTATCGCGGAATAGTACTCCGTCCCTCAGTGAGGGGCGGAGTTTTTTTGTTGGCCTCTTTCGACGAATCTCTAAATCCCAACGAGAATAAATTATTTTATACTCAAGGAGAGATGTTATTATGGCAAAAGTATTTTATGATCAGGACGTAAATTGGGATGTTATGAAAGGCAAAAAAGTTGCCGTCATCGGTTATGGCAGCCAGGGTCATGCTCATGCATTGAACCTCAAGGACAGCGGCGTTGACGTCGTCGTCGGCTTGTATAAAGGCAGCAAATCGGTTGAAAAAGCCAAAGAAGCTGGCCTCGAAGTCAAGACCGTTGCCGAAGCTGTTAAAGATGCTGACGTCACGATGGTCCTCATTCCGGACGAAAAACAGGCTGACGTATATGCAACGGAAATCGCTCCGAACTTGAAATCCGGCAGTGCCCTCGCTTTTGCACACGGCTTCAACGTTCACTTCAAACAGATCGTCCCGCCGGCTGATGTCGACGTCTTCATGGTCGCTCCGAAAGGCCCGGGCCATCTCGTACGCCGTACATTCGTAGAAGGCGGCGGCGTCCCCGACGTCTTCGCAGTCGAACAGGATGCTTCCGGTAAATGCTTCGACCTCGCCTTGGCTTATGCCCGCGGCATCGGCGGTACCCGTGCCGGCGTCATCCAGACGACCTTCCAGGAAGAAACGGAAACGGACCTCTTCGGTGAACAGGCAGTCCTCTGCGGCGGCATCTGCCAGCTCATCACCAACGGTTTTGAAACCCTTTGCGAAGCTGGTTATCAGCCGGAAATCGCTTATTTTGAAACCTTCCATGAAATGAAGTTGATCGTCGACCTCATGTACGAAGGCGGCATGGCTAAGATGCGCAAATCCATCAGCGACACGGCTGAATACGGCGATTACACGGCTGGCCCGCGTGTCGTAACCCAGGAATCGAAGAAAGCCATGAAAGAAGTCCTCAACGACATCCAGTCCGGCGCTTTCGCCAAAGATTGGCTCCTCGAAAACAAAGCCGGCGGCCGCGCTCACTTCCTGGCTATGCGCCGTCAGCATGCGGAACATCCGCTCGAACAGGTCGGCGAAAAACTCCGTGCCATGATGCCGTGGCTCCACAACAACGACCAGAACGACTAATTAAAATCAGTTCATCGCAGGCCGTTCATCGTTCGTCGAAAGAGGAACGATGGATGACCTTCTTCGATGAACGAACTACTAGCAATGATGAACGATATTTGATGAGGTGAATGAGATGAAAATGACCGGAGCACAAGCAGTGATCGAATGCTTGAAACGTGAACAGGTACAAGTCGTCTTCGGCTATCCCGGCGGGGCTGTCCTGACGTTATATGATGAATTATATAAAGCCAAATTTCCCCATATCCTGACAGGCCACGAACAGGGAGCTGTCCACGCCGCTGACGGCTATGCCCGCGCTACGGGCAAGCCCGGTGTCTGCTTTGCTACATCCGGTCCTGGCGTCTGTAACATGGTTACGGGCATTGCCACAGCCAACATGGATTCCATCCCCCTCGTCGTCATCAGCGGCCAGGTAGCGACGCCCCTCATCGGGCGCGACTCCTTCCAGGAAGCTGATATCTCCGGTATTACCACACCGATTACGAAACACAACTATTTAGTGAAGAACGTCAAGGAATTGCCCCGGGTCTTGAAAGAAGCCTTTTACATCGCAACCACAGGCCGGCCCGGGCCGGTCCTTGTCGATATTGCCAAGGATGTATTCGATACACCTTTTGAATTTGAATATCCCGAAGAAGTCCATCTGCGCGGCTACCAGGGCCATCACGTCGGCAATGAAGCCGATGTCGACCGCGCCGTCGAAGCTATTGAAAAGGCAAAGCGCCCGGTCATCCTCACCGGTGGCGGCGTCGTCCTTTCCAACATGTCGGACCGCTTGAAACACATCGTTCAGCAGATGCATGTCCCTGTCGTCACGACCCTCATGGGCAAGGGCTGCGTCCCCGATACGTATGACGCTCACCTGGGCATGGTCGGCATGCATGGCTCGTATGCGGCCAATATGGCCGTCACGAAATGCGACCTCCTGGTCGCCATCGGCGCCCGCTTCGATGACCGCGTCACTGGCGACGTCGAAAATTTCGCGCCGAACGCGCAGATCGTCCACTTCGATATCGATAAAGTAGAAATCAATAAAATCGTCCACGCCGACATCAGCGTCAACGGTGACCTCCGCTGGTCCCTGCCGCTCCTCGACGAAAAGCTGGCAGCTCATGAAACGCATCTGGCGGACCGCTATGGTGAATGGCGGACTTTCGTCCTCGATATGAAGGCCTCCCATCCCTTTGCCACGCGGGACCTTCCCGATGCCGTTTCGCCGCAGAAGCTCTTTGAAGAAGTCCAGAAGTGGACCGACGACGACACCATCGTCGTCACCGACGTTGGTCAGCATCAGATGTGGGCGGCTCAGTTCTTCAACTTGAACAAGCCCCGCCGCTTCGTCACTTCCGGCGGCCTGGGTACTATGGGCTATGGCCTGCCGGCAGCCCTGGGTGCTAAATTAGGCTGTCCTAAGTCGAAAGTCGTCTTGTTCACTGGCGACGGCAGTATCATGATGAACTGCCAGGAATTCGCCACCCTTCATAAATATGGCGTTGATGTCAAGACCATCGTCCTCCACAACAACGTCCTGGGCATGGTCAATCAGTGGCAGCGCATGTTCTACAATGGCCACTGTGCCGAATCGCTGATTGGGGATAACCCCGATTTGACGGCTGTCTCCGCGTCCATGGGTGTTCCCGGGACGGCTGTCCACAAGCCGGAAGACCTGGCTAAAGCCGTTGAAAATCTGTTCAAGACGGAAGGGCCGGCACTGCTCGACGTCTTCATCCCGGCTGATGAAAATGTCTATCCCATGGTTCCTGGCGGCAAACGCCTGGACCAGATGGTATTGGGAGGTGAAGGGAAATGATGAGACAACATCTCGCTATTCTCTGCGACAATAAACCGGGCGTCCTGACGCACGTCGCCGGCCTGATCAGCCGCAGAGCCATTAATATTGAATGTATCAACGCCGGCTATACGGAAGAAGCCGATGTAACGCGTATCAACATCGTCGTTTCCGTCGAAAACCGCTGGGAACTCGACCAGGCCGTCAACCAGCTGGCTAAGCTCATCGACGTCATCAAAGTCGTCAACCTCGACGATGCGCCGTTCATCAGTTATGAACTGGCTATGATCAAAGTCCAGAGCCCGACGCCGCAGACCCGCGAAGAACTGACCAATATCGCCCAGCTCTTCAACGCCAAAATCGTCGACGTCCAGCGCCGTTCCCTGGTCCTGCGCCTGACAGGCCGGGAAGACCATATCGAGGCTCTCTTAGAAATGCTGAAAGATTATGATATTATTGAAATCGCCCGGACCGGGCAGATTTCCCTGTCCCGCGGCGAAATGGCCGTCAAGGATATGTAAAGAAAGGATGAATACCATGCGCAGTGATGTTGTTAAAAAGGGCGTTACCCGAACCGCCCATCGTACGTTGTTCCACGCTATGGGCTATAGCGATGAAGATTTGCAGAAGCCGTTGATCGGTATCTGTAATGCCTTCAATGAAATCATTCCCGGCCATATCCATTTGCGCGATATTGCCGAAGCCGTTAAGCTCGGCGTAGCCGCTGCCGGCGGTACACCGATTGAATTCCCGTCCATCGGCGTCTGTGACGGTATCGCCATGGGTCATCGCGGCATGAGTTTTTCCCTGTCCAGCCGTGAACTCATCTGCGATTCCATCGAAGCCGTAGCCACGGCTCATGCTTTTGACGGCCTGGTCCTCATCCCGAACTGCGATAAAATCGTACCGGCTATGCTCATGGCTGCTGGCCGTCTCAATATCCCGACAGTCGTCGTCAGCGGCGGCCCTATGCTCGCCGGCCGTCATAACGGCAAGAACATCAGTGTTAGCACCATGTTTGAAGCGGCTGGCAAAGTCGAATCGGGCCAGATGACACCGGAAGAAATGCACCAGATGGAATTCCAGGCCTGCCCGGGCTGCGGTTCCTGTTCCGGCTTGTTCACAGCCAACACCATGAACTGCATGACCGAAGTCCTCGGCATGGGCCTTCCCGGCAACGGCACCATTCCCGCTGCCTATACGGGCCTGCGCCGCATGCTGGCTAAAAAAGCTGGCCAGGTCGTCATGGATTTGGTCCGCAAGGATATCAAGCCGCGCAACATCATGACTCTGGAAGCCTTTGAAAACGCCATTGCCGTCGACATGGCTATCGGTGGTTCGACCAACACGGCCCTCCATTTACCGGCCATTGCCCACGAAGCCGGCGTCGACCTCTCGCTCGATGAATTCGACGAAATCAGCCGTAAAGCGGCTTATATCTGCAAAATGAGCCCTGGCGGCACGTATCATATGCAGGACCTCGATGAAGCCGGCGGCATCTGCGCTGTCATGAAAGAAGTCTCCAAATTGGGCCTCATCCACACCGACGCCAAGACCATTACCGGCACGGTCGGCGACCGCATCAAAGATGCGAAGATCCTCAACCACGACGTCATCCATTCCGTAGAAAACGCCTATATGCATAAAGGCGGCATTGCCGTCCTCAAAGGCAACCTGGCGCCTCTCGGCTCGGTCATCAAGGAAAGTGCCGTCGAACCGGACCTCCTGGTCTATAAAGGTACGGCCAAATGCTATGACTCGGAAGAAGCTGCCATTGCCGCTATCATCGGCGGTGAAATCAAAGAAGGCCACGTCGTCGTCATCCGCTACGAAGGCCCGAAAGGCGGTCCGGGCATGCGTGAAATGCTCAACCCGACAGCCGTCATCACCGGCATGGGCCTGAAAGTCGCCCTCCTGACTGACGGCCGCTTCAGCGGTGCCAGCCGCGGCGCCTGCATCGGCCATATTTCTCCGGAAGCCATGGAAGGCGGCCCCCTGGCCCTGGTCCACGACGGGGATACCATTTCCATCGACATTCCCAACCGTAAATTGGAACTGGAAGTCAGCGATGAAGAATTGGCAAAACGCAAAGCTGAATGGAAGCAGCCGGAACCGAAGGTCAAGACCGGTTACTTGTCCCGCTATGCGAAACTCGTCACGTCTGCCAATACCGGCGCTGTCATGAAATAATCAGTCTTTCAATGAGCCTCTTGCCCTGGCCGGGCCTCTTCGGAATGGCGGAGAATCCCCATCGGGGCAGGAGGTTCCTTTTTTTGGACTTATAAACATATTGTTTTAAAAAGAGGCATTCATCATGAAAAAAGTCTGTGCCCTTATCGGTAAATATTTCGGCGTCATCGCCGTCATCTTTCTCATCATCGGCATGACCCTGCCGACGAGCTTTTCTTGGGTCCTCGGCAAGGTGGGCGGTATTTCCCTTCTCTCCGTCCTCCTCGGCGTCATCATGTTCGGCATGGGCATGACCATGAGCGTCCACGATTTCGCCCTGGTCCTCAAGCGGCCGAAAGATGTCTTTTTCGGCGCCTGTGCCCAGTATTTCGTCATGCCTTTCCTGGCCTACGTCCTTTCGACGATTTTCCAGCTCGACCCGGCCCTGACGGTTGGCGTCGTCCTCGTCGGGACCTGCCCGGGTGGTACGTCGTCTAATGTCATCACCTTTATGAGCAAAGGCGACGTACCCCTGTCGGTCACGATGACCAGTGTATCGACGTTAATTTCGCCGATCATGACGCCGCTTTTGACGTATCTCATCATCGGTCAGCGCATCTCCTTTGACCCGGTCGGCATGTTCTTATCGATCCTGCAGATCGTCATCGTCCCCATCGCTCTGGGCCTCATCGTCAAGAGCTTCCTGCCGAAGCTGGCTGATACGGCTACGGATTACCTGCCGGCTGTTTCGGCCCTGGCTATTTCCTTCCTCATCGCCGGCATCATCGGAGCCAGCCGCGATGCTATCCTCAACAGTTCGGGCATCATCCTGCTGGTCGTCATCCTGCACAACTGCCTGGGCTATGCCCTGGGATTCTTTATCGGCCATCTCTGCGGCATGAGCTGGAAGAAAATGGTCGCCTTGTCCATCGAAGTCGGCATGCAGAATTCCGGCTTAGCAACGGGCCTGGCCAAAGCACACTTTGCATCCCTGCCCATGGCCGGCGTACCCGGTGCCGTCTTCAGTGCATGGCACAACATCTCCGGTGCCGTCTTGGCCTATCTCTACGTCAACTACCTGAACAAACGCTTCGACTCCAACTACGAAGCCGACCAGAAAGCCGCTGCCAGCGTATCGCCCACAGCAGCCCATTAAATTCGATTCCATCCACTAACTGCTAAAAGAGACTATCGCACGAAGGCTTCTGCCATCATGTGCGCTCCCATTCTCTTTATAGTTTATAGTATGGAGTTTGTAGTTTACATAGAAAGCCTTTAAATTCAAAGCCATCCACTAACTGCTAACGGCTAGCTGCTAACTGCTAAAAAAAGGCGCTGTCTTCGTGCGACAGCGCCTTTTTTCTGCTATAATGGATACAAATTCACTTGTCAGGGGGAAAGTACATGTTCGCTGTCATCGTCAATGCCGTGACGTCGTCGTTAGGGGCATTGCTGGGATTTCTTTTGAAGCGCGGCATACCGGAGCGCTTTACCAAGGCCATTTTTGGTGTCATTTCGCTGTGCGTCGCCATCATGGGCATACAAGGAGCCGTCCAGAGCCAGAATCTGCTCCTCGTATTGGCCAGCATGATCATCGGTACCCTCGTCGGGACGGCTATCGGCATCGAAGATGGCATGAACCGCTTCGGCGAATTTCTCAAGAAACGCATGGGCCACGGCGATGATTCGCGGTTCGTCCGGGGCTTCGTCACCTTATCCATCATGCAGGTCATCGGCGCCATGGCCATCCTCGGCCCTATCCAGGCGGCCCTGGGGAGTCATGACCTTCTCTATTTCAAGAGCGCCCTGGACTTTACGTCTTCTTTCATTTTTGGGACCCTTTACGGCTTGGGCGTCGTTCCCGTCGGCATCGTCCTCTTCATCTATCAGGGCTTTTTCTATCTGTTGGCGACCTTCATCATGCCCCTCATGACACCCGATGTCATCCGGGAATTGAATGCCGTCGGCAGTGTCATGATTCTGGGTATTGCCCTCAACATGTTCCAGTTGACGAAGTTGAAAGTAGCCGACTTCCTGCCAGCCCTGTTCATACCTATTATTTATTATCATTTAATCGTCTGATGAGGGTATTACGACAATGTGCCACTTGTCATATATTCCAATCATTTACAGGATTCACGGCGGGACGCCTTAGACAGGCGTCCCCTACGAAATCGCATACAGGCGATGAAAAATAACGCGGCTATCTGCCGCCTGCGTAGGGGCCGTCCCGGCCAGGGCGGCCCGTGGTGATGTTCGACCACAGCCTATTCGTGTATCATGGCAGGCTCTTTACCATTTAGGAGGCGTTTTTATGCATTTGCAGGAGATCATTGATCAATTAAAAACGGACGAACGGAACGCGTCGTATACGGCCCGCGGCATCGGTCCTATTTTTCAAATCCACGAGGAAGCGAGAATCTTGATCATCGGTCAGGCTCCGGGCAAGAAGGTCGAAGAATCGGGGATTCCCTTCCATGACAAGTCCGGTGAAAAGCTGATGGCCTGGATGGGCATTGACAGCCAGACTTTCTATTCGCCGGCCATTTCCATTATGCCTATGGATTTCTACTATCCGGGCAAAGCCAAAACGGGCGACAAACCGCCGAGACGGTTCATTGCCCAGGAATATCATCGTGAAATTCTGCAACTCATGCCGGACCTGGCACTGACCATCCTCGTCGGCAAGTACGCCATCGACTATTATTTGAAAGGTCGGACGGAACGCAACCTGACGGAGACCGTGCGGAATTATCAGGCTTACTTGCCGGATTATTTCCCCATCGTCCATCCCAGTCCGCTCAACTTCCGCTGGCAGGCCAAGAATCCCTGGTTCGAAGCCGACGTCGTGCCGGAATTGAAGAAAAAGGTTCATGAAATATTATAGAATTTTAAGATTAAACATTTAACTTAAATAATAAAACGTATAACCGGCTTAAAATATTATTGACACATCGGGGGCGACACGGTATAATAAGCTTCAACAAATACAGAACAGTGTTGAATGGAAATAGTAATGTTTGGGAAACCATGACAGAGACCTGCTGGTGGTTGAGAAGCAGGATGGAATCCCGGCGTGAAGTCGTCCAGGAGCTGCTGCCCGAACGCATTTCGCTAGTAGACGCAGCCGGCAGGCAACCGTTACCTTGCCAGGCATTACATGGGCTGTCCCGGAGATGCTGGAAAAGTGGTCATTACGACAATGAGAGTGGTACCGCAGAGTGAATACTTTGTCTCTTTTTAGAGGCAAAGTTTTTTTTTTGCTCCATCAAAACCGTTTGCGTATTTGTATTTGTCAGGTCTTATTTTAGAAAGGATGTGCGTGACTATGATGGATTTCATTGGAAAGTTGAGCGGTTTTGTTGGGAAGAATTTGACGTATATCGTCTTTCTCGTCGTCATCTGGGCTTATTTCATGCCCAATGCCTTTCTCTGGGCGGTTCCTCATACGGTCCTCTTGTTAGGCGTCATCATGTTCGGTATGGGTATGACGCTCCATGCCCGGGATTTCAAATTGATCGTCCAGCGGCCGAAGGAAGTCCTCATCGGCTGTACGGCTCACTATACGATTATGCCCCTCTTGGCCTATGCCCTGGTCCTGGCCTTTGAAATGCCGCCGGAAATCGCCGTCGGCATGATCCTCCTCGGCTCCTGTCCCAGCGGGACGGCGTCAAATGTCATGGGTTTCCTGGCCAAGGCCGATGTACCCCTGTCCGTTTCCATTACGACGTGTTCGACCTTGCTGGCGCCGATTATGATGCCTTTCATCGTCTGGGGCCTGGCCGGCCAATGGGTCGAAGTTTCCTTTATGGCTATGGCCATGACGGTCATGAAAGTCATCCTGGTTCCCTTGGTCCTCGGCTTATTGACGCATCGCCTGATGGGAGAAAAACATATTGCCTCCCTGTCGAAGGTCTTGGTCCTCGTTTCGGCTTTCGGCGTCCTGGTTATCGTCGGCGGCGTCATTGCCATCAATGGCGCTAAAATCCTGGACATGGGTATCTTCATCATCCTCATGGTCCTCCTGCACAATCTCGGCGGCTTCCTCATCGGCTATTTCGTTACAGGCAAACTGGGCTTGGGCAAGAAACAGCAGCACTCGGTCACGTTGGAAGTCGGCATGCAGAACGACGCCCTGGCCATTTCGCTGGTATCGGTCTTCTTTGCCCCGGCCGTCGCCATTCCGGCAGCCGTCGGAGCGGCTATCCATCAGGTAACGGGTTCTATCCTGGCCGGCATCTTTGCCCGCCACATGGATGCTCATGAAACCAAAGAAAAAGCGAAGGCTCAGGCCGAAACGCTCATGGAAGCCGTACCGGGCAGTCATTGAGGTCATCGAGTAAAACTTGCAAGCCCCCATTTGTTTTGATACTATAAGTATAGACAAATGGGGGCTTTTTCATGAGATTTGTTATATATTTACGAAAACATGTACATAAAATATTTCATGGGCCATTTGGTGATATCCAGGCTATTTTGGCGGATCCGGAATTCAGGAAACGGAAAATACGGGATAATCTCTATGCCTGCAGTTTCATTTCCTGCCTCCTGTGCATCATCGCCCTGACCGGGGTCATCGGTACGTATGCGCCCAATGCAGCCGGAGCCGTCTTGCCGGCTATCAATGCAACGGCAGTCTATGGAATCATTTTTAGCGTCAATGTCCTCTTTTTTGCCGGTTTCTACCGATGTCTGCACGGAGCGGTCCGCAATGAAAAGATATTAGAAAATCTGGTCTATATCTTTTTGTTCATCAATTCATCCCTGGCGTGTCTGACTTTTTTCAGCACCCAGGACGGGAGCAGTTTCTTCTTTGAATACCTGCTCATGCTCATCCTGGTCTATTTGCTGCCCATTTACGATAACCTCAAGGTTTTGTTTCCCATCGTCGCCGTCAATCTGGTCACGACCTTTGCCGTCATCGCCATGACAGGTCATCAGATTGCCTGGCAGGACCAATACGATATCGTCCTCTTTTATCTGGTTTGTCTGGTCATCATCTTTTCGCGGCGCCATCTGGCCCTGGCTTTTGCCCAGATACGCATGCACCTCCGGTCCAGCAATGAAGAGTTTTACCAGCGGAGCCGGACCGATGAGCTGACCGGACTGCTGAACCGCGAAGCCCTGCGGGAAGATTTTGAACAGTATTTAGGACAGACGATTTGTGTCATGATTTGCGACATCGACCGGTTTAAATTTTTCAATGATACCTATGGCCATGTACTCGGTGATGATATCCTGTCCGGCATCAGCCGGCTTTTGCGCCATATCTTCCCGGATGATTGTGTCTACCGCTATGGAGGCGATGAATTCCTGATTTTGTCATTTCGGAATCAACCTTCGTTCCAGGACGATGTAGAACGGTTCCAGCGGCACTTGAAGGACTTGCCCTTTGGCGATTTGACCCGCCAGCCGACGATGAGCGGCGGCTATACGTGGGGCCTCTGCCGGGGTGCCGTCGACCTGCGGAAGATGTTCGCCTTAGCCGACCGTTTCCTCTATCAAGCCAAAGAAGCCGGCCGCGACCGCGTCCACTGCGAACCCTTCGATGACCAAAAAGCAGAAACCAGCCTGCATGAAATAGGAAACCTTATAGATAAAAGTTCATAAAAAAGTAGCGTTCTAACGTAGGGGCTCGCACGTGGCGAGCCCGCCACAAGAATGTGTGTCGTTTGCATGAATGAAAGTTTGTGGGGGTCGCCCCTACAACACAAAAAAGGGGCTGTCGCACATGCGACAGCCCCTTTTTTTACGAGCCACGAGCCACTAAATTCAAATGGCCTGCGGGAAGGTGTTGGTCAGTATTTTAGCCCCGCCTTCGGTCGTTTTGGTCTGCAAGGACGTTCCACCCGTTGCGACGTCTTCGATATCCGTCGGGATGCGCTTATAGGGCAGCTTTTTCATAATGCGGTCCATAGATTCCGTCAGGATTTCGTTGGGGTCGTTCAGGATAGATGCCGATTCGATTTCACGGCCTTTGTCGCTGTAGCTCTTGAAGGTATCGGTCCGCTTATCGTAGGCGTATACCGTCAGGTGATAGAGACATTCCGTGATGATTTCGTCATCATCATAGCGCCAGAGCCCGGCCATGTGCTGCCGCCAGTACCAGGTCTGGACGACGGGGACCAGGACGACGTCGGCTTTATACTGGGCCGAAAGGGCGCGCATCGTGTCGATGTTGACGTCAGACGGCGACAGAGCTGTATCCGTTTCGATGCGGTCCCAGTAGGGGATGCGGAACGGCTGTTTCAGCCGGCTTTTCATGAAACGGGCGGCGTAGCTGTCCTGTGTCGTATCGGCAATGACGACAGTGCGCATGTTATCGAAGCGCGGGCTGTCGGCAAAGACCGTTGTAATCGACAGGATGCAGAAGAAGAGCAAAAGACAGAGTTTTTTCACGAGGCAACACCTCCAGCAAAAAATCAGAAATTGCCGTTATCGTTTAAGAGCGGCAGCGTGTCGTCGACTTGTGGGATGTAGCGTTCCAAAGTGGCCAGCATTTTTTCCTTATCCATCGGCAGGGTGCCGCCGACAGGCAGGAGATTGGAAACGTGGTTACTGCGGAAGATGCAGGGCTTGGTCATTTCCGTATGGCGCAGGATCATGTCCAGTTCCTGGAGGAAGCCCCGCGCTGTCAGGGGGGTAAACGTTCCATTGACGACATCCTGGTAGAGCGGTACTTCGCGGGGAATAATGAGCGACAAGGCGCTGAGCATGGTCGGGTTGATGGCCGATACGACCTGGGCCGTATGCAGGGCATGTTCCTTGGTCCGTTCCTGGCCGCCCAGGCCGAGGAGAATCATCGTCGACAGCTTCATGCCTGCTGCCAGGGCTTTTTTCCCGGCTTCGATGGTCAGGGCTGCCGTCGTCCCTTTATCGACGAGTTTCAAGACTTCGTCGTCTCCGCTTTCAATGCCCATGTAGACGATGGCCAGGCCCGCTTCGCGGAGGCGCTTCAATTCTTCCGGCGTCTTGCGGACCAGGTCAGCCGGAGTCGCATAGGCACCGATACGGTTCAGATTGGGGAATTTTTCGTAGCATTTCTGCATGATGGCTACAAGTTTGTCCGTCGGCAGGACCAGGGCATCGCCATCAGCCAGGAAAATCCGGCGGATGAAGGGCATGGCATAGGCGCCGCGCTCGATGATCCCTTCTATTTCTTCCATGGGACGGATGCGGAATTTAGACGCTTTGTACATATCGCAGAAACGACAGGTATTGTGGGAACAGCCGATAGTAACGCGCAGGATGAAGCTGCGGGCTTCACTGGGCGGGCGGAAGACGAGGCCGCCGGCATCATCAATAATCATAGTAACACACCTTTCTCAAAAGATGAAAAAAACATTATTCATTCATCTCTTATTATACACGAAAAGTACGCATTACGAAATAGCTGGTTTCTTCTGCAAGATGATGATGAAGACCGTAGCGATGATGCAGGCATAGCCGATGAGTTCAACCGTATGGAACGTCGTACCTAAGGCGATGGCCGAAGTCACTGAAGCGACGACCGGTTCCAGCGTGCCCAGGAGAGTCGCCTTCATCGGCCCGATTTCACTGATACCCGTAACAAAAGCCGTAAAAGACAGGGCCGTGCCGATGATGACGATAAAGGCAACAGCCAGCCAGCCCGTCAGGTCCAATGCGGGCCAGACCGTCCAGACCTGCAGGGTCAGACTGAGAAAAACGCCGCCGATGATCATGCCCAGGCCGTTGGCAACGGCCGCTCCCCAATTAGCTGCCAGCCCCTGGGACAGGACAGGATAGGTGACACAGGCGATGGCGCCGATGAGGCCCCAGGTCAGGCCTAACGGAGAAATGACCATCGTCGACGGGTTGCCGTTGGTCGCAGCCAGGTAGACGCCGCCAAAGGCCAGGAAGACCGACAGGATTTCCCGCCCTGTCGGCCGTTTATGGAAGCGGACGGCTAAATAGAGCGACATGAGGACGACACTTAAGGTCTGCAGGACCGTCGCCGTGCCGGCGTTCGAGTTCTTTATGGCCGATAAATACGAGAACTGGCTCAAGATGAGGCCGAATAGGGCAAACAGGACCAAGTGGCGCAGACTGACCGGGTCGTGCAGCATCTGGCGTATCTCGGCCCGCTTCGTCGGCAGTACCATGAGCGTCAGGAACAACCCGGCCAGGCACATGCGTATCGACGCCAGCCAGGACGGCTCGACAGGATAATGAGAGAGCAGGAACTGACTGACAACGCCATTGAACCCCCACGTCGTCGCACCGATGACACAAGCCACGATACCATGCTGCGTTTTTGTCATACTAAGACCTCCTCTGCCTGCGGCAATCATATTATCCTAAGTATACACGAGGTGAGGAAGGGGTGCAAGGGAATACCGCTTTCAAGCGGTATTCCCTGTAGGGGCGCCACGTAGGGCGCCCGCCGTCGAAAAAGGGGCTTGTCATCACGCGAAGTCCTTTTCACTTTATAGTTTGTAGTATGTAGTTTATAGTTTGTAGAAGATGACTTTAAATTTAAAACCCTCCGCTAACCCCTAGCCACTAGCTACTAACCACTAAAAAGGGGCTGTCGCGATGCGACAGCCCCTTTTTTCTTATTTCTTTCCGTTCTTTCCGTGTTTCTTTTCAAAAGCAATCATGTGTGCTTCTTGGTCGGTATGGCCTTCGGCTTCTTCCTGGGCGATGAGGGCGACCATTTCTTCATAGGCTTCAGGGATGACTTTAGTCAGGTGAGTGACGGTGTCGTCCCAGTTTTCCAAGAGGATGTGGCCCAGATTGCTGTCCGTGTAGTGAACGTGTTTTTCCAGCATGGCTTTGACAGCCGCTTTTTCGTCGTCGTCGGTGAGCGGTTCCAGTTTGACCAGGTCGGTGTTGCATTTATTCGGGTCCAGGTCGTAGACGTAGGCGATGCCGCCGGACATGCCGGCGGCAAAGTTGCGCCCTGTCTGGCCGAGGATGAGGACCCGGCCGCCGGTCATGTATTCGCAGCCGTGGTTGCCGACGCCTTCGACGACGGCACTGATGCCGCTGTTGCGGACGCAGAAGCGTTCACCGGCTGTGCCGTTGATGTAGGCTTCGCCGCTGGTGGCACCGTAGAAGGCGACATTGCCGATGATGATGTTATCTTCGGCAGGGAATACCGATTCCCGCGGCGGCGATACGATGATCTTGCCGCCCGACAGGCCTTTGCCCAGGTAGTCGTTGGCATCGCCTTCCAGGGTCAGCGTCAGGCCACAAGGGATGAAGGCGCCGAAGCTCTGGCCGGCAGAGCCGACGAAGGACAAGATGATCGTGTCTTCGGCCAGGCCTTTTTCGCCGTAGCGCTTGGTGATTTCACTGCCCAGGATGGTCCCGGTGACGCGGTCGGTATTCTTGATGCGCAGGCGGGCCCGGATGTGTTTCTGTTCTTCCAGGGCCGGCCGGCACATGCGGACCAGTTTGGACATATCCAAGGTCGTATTGATTTTGTGGTTCTGGGGCGTCGTGAAATGCTGGCCGACCGACGCATCCGTGTACGGACGGTACAGGAGGTTCTTCAAGTTGACCGTCTTGGCTTTCCAGTTGCCGAAGTGATCGCGCTGTTTCAGGCAGTCATAGCGGCCGACCATTTCGTCGATGGTATGGAAGCCCAGGCGGGCCATGATTTCCCGCAGGTCCTGTGCGACGAAGCGCATGAAGTTGATGATATATTCCGGTTTGCCCTTGAAGCGTTTGCGCAGTTTTTCGTCCTGCGTGCAGACACCGTACGGGCAGGTGTTGAGGTGGCAGACGCGCAACATATGGCAGCCGATGGCCAGGAGCGGTGCCGTACCGAAGCCGAAGACTTCAGCGCCGAAGAGGGCGGCAATGGCGACGTCGCGGCCTGTGAGCAGTTTGCCGTCGACTTCCAGGGTGACGCGGTCGCGCAGGCGGTTGAGGAGCAGCGTCTGCTGGACTTCAGACAGGCCGATTTCCCAGGGCAGGCCGGCATGGCGCAGGCTCGTCCGCGGCGAAGCGCCGGTCCCGCCGTCGTAACCGCTGACAACGATATCGTCGGCCTTGGCTTTGACGACACCAGCGGCAATCGTGCCGATGCCGGCGCCGGACGTCAGTTTGACGCCAATCGTAGCCTTGCGGTTGGCATTCTTGAGGTCAAAGATGAGTTCGGCCAGGTCTTCGATGGAGTAAATATCGTGATGCGGAGGAGGCGAGATGAGGGCGACGCCTGTCGTAGCATGACGGGTCTTGGCGATATCCGGATAGACTTTATTGCCCGGCAGATGGCCGCCTTCGCCCGGTTTAGCCCCTTGGGAGCACTTGATCTGCAATTCATCGGCGTGGATGAGGTAGTCGCTGGTGACGCCGAAACGGGCCGATGCGACCTGTTTGATGCGGTCGTTCGTTTCCGTATCGAAACGGGCCGAGTCTTCGCCGCCTTCGCCGGTATTGCTCATGCCGCCCAGGCGGTTCATGGCCGTAGCGACACATTCATGGGCTTCCTTGCTGAGGGCGCCGTAACTCATGGCACCCGTGCGGAAGCGCTTGACGATGGAATCGACAGGTTCGACTTCTTCGATAGGGATGCTGCTGCCGGCAGGATATTCAAAGTCCAGGAGGTCGCGCAGGCGGAAAATGGTCTGACGGTTGACATGGTCGGCGTATTTTTTATACGTTGCGTAGTCGCCGGTCTGGACGGCTTTCTGCAGGAGCTGGACCGTTTCCGGGTCGATGATGTGCGGCTGGCCGCCCTTGTGGTACTGGTAGAAGTCGCCCCGTTCCAGTTTATCTCCCGTGCTGTACGCTTCTTGGTGGCGCAGGGCGTTTTCCTTGGCGATTTCAGCGATGCCCAGGCCTTCGATGCGGGACGGCGTGTTGCAGAAATATTTGTCGATCAGGTCCTGTTTGATGCCGACGGCTTCAAAAATCTGTGCGCCGTGGTAGCTGTGGACTGTCGAAATGCCCATCTTGGACATGACGGCCAGGATGCCTTTGACGGCGGCGTCGATGTAGTTCTGTTTGGCCGTTTCGTAATCGATTTTCTGGAGCTTCTTGTTGGCAATGAGTTCCTTGATGGATTCCAGGGCGATGTACGGGTTGATGGCCGTAATGCCGTAGCCGATGAGGGTACAGAAATGATGGACTTCGCGCGGTTCGCCCGATTCCAGGATGAGGCCGACGTCGGAGCGGACGGCCTTGTCGATGAGATAATGGTGCAGGGCTGCCGAGGCCAGGAGGGCCGGAATGGCGGCCATGCGCGAGTTGACGCCGCGGTCGGACAGGACGAGGATGTTGGCGCCGTTCTTGATGGCCTTCAAGGCATCGATGCAGAGCGATTCGATGGCCGTTTCCATGCCTTCAGCGCCGCTGTTGACGGGATAGAGCATGGACAGCGTAGCCGCCCGCAGTTTCGGCGTCATGAGGGACTTGATGACCGACATCTGTTCGTTGGTCAGAATCGGGCCTTTGAGGTACAAGGCTGCCGTCGACGCTTCGTTCGGTTCCATGATGTTGGCGACGTTGCCGGCCATGACAGCTGACGACATGACCGTCTTTTCGCGGACACCGTCGATAGCCGGGTTGGTGACTTGGGCGAAATTTTCCTTGAAGTAATCGTAGAGGAGCTGAGGTTTGTCGTTGAGGACGGCCAGGGGGACGTCGACGCCCATGGAGTCGATGGCGTGCTGGGCATCGCGGGCCATGGGCAGGATGACCTTGTCCATATCTTCCTGGGTATAGCCGAAGACTTTTTCCTGTTCCTTCAGGTCATAAGGGATGATGGCATCGCTGTTGGCGATGTTCTGGCCCGTCATGAGGTCGTCGAGGTTGACGATGTGTTCTTTATACCATTCGTCGTAAGGGTGTTCCGTCGCGATTTCGTGCTTGATTTCGTCGTCGTCGATGATGCGCTGTTTCTGCGTATCGACGAGGAGCATCTTGCCCGGTTCCAGGCGGCCCTTGTAGAGGACGTCTTCCGGCGGGATGTTGACGACGCCGACTTCAGAGCTTACGATGACCCGGTCGTCGCGGGTGACATAGTAACGGGCCGGACGCAGGCCGTTGCGGTCGAGCATGCCGCCGATGACCGTGCCGTCGCAGAAGCCGATGGCAGCCGGGCCGTCCCACGGTTCGAGCATGAAGTTATGATAGCGGTAGAAATCGCGCTTTTCGTCGCTCATGAGCGGATCCCGTTCCCACGGTTCCGGAATCATCATCATCATGGCATGGGGCAGGGAATGGCCTGTCATGTACAGGTATTCCAGGCAGTTGTCGAACATGGACGAGTCGCTGCCCGTATCGTCGACGACGGGGAAGACTTTTTCCATGTCCGGGAAGAAGTCCGATTTCGATTTGCCTTCACGGGCGTTGAGCCAGTTGATGTTGCCCTGGATGGTGTTGATTTCCCCGTTGTGGACGATGTAACGGTTCGGATGGGCCCGGGCCCAGCTGGGGAAGGTATTGGTACTGAAACGGGAATGGATGAGGGCCATGGACGTGACGAAATCCAGGTCCGACAGGTCGAGGAAGAAGTGGCGCAGCTGCATGGACGTCAGCATGCCTTTATAGACGATGGTCTTCGACGACAGGCTGGCGATGTAGAAGTCCGTGCCGTTCTTCTGGCTTTCCGGGACGATGGCTTTTTCTGCCAGCTTGCGGATGATGTATAATTTCCGTTCAAAGTCCATCTGGGTCTTCATGGTCGGGTCCTTGCGGATGAAGACCTGCAGGAAATGAGGACACGTCTGTTTGGCAATGTTGCCGATCAGGCTTTCATCGACAGGGACATCGCGCCAGCCGAGGATGGACAGGCCTTCGGAGCGGACGATGTCTTCAAAGGCTTCCATCTGTTTATGACGGAATGTTTCATAGCGATGGGCAAAAATCATGCCGACGCCGTATTCGCCTTCGTCGGGAAGGGAAAAGCCCAGGACTTCACATTCGCGCTTGAAGAACTGGTGTGGAATCTGGACCAGGATGCCGGCGCCGTCGCCACTGTTGGCGTCAGCCCCTTCGGCACCGCGGTGACGGAGGTTTTCCAGGATCGTCAGGGCATCGTCGATGATGCCGTATGATTTTTTCCCCTTTATATTGGCAACGATACCGATGCCGCAGGCATCGTGTTCATAAGACGGATCGTACAGGCCTTGCGGGCGCGGCAGATCGCGCATTTCTTTATTCATACGTAATCCCCCTTTGGGTATACAAAAACGAGCCGTCACTGTATGAGAGAGAAGGCTCGTATATACTGTGGTGTACCTATGATTATAAACAATTTGTGAAGTCGATGCAATGATTTTTCTGAATGTTTTTGCTGAAACGCCGACAATTTTAATGTAAAAATCGAATTTTACCGATTTTTTAAAGGAATTATCGAGAAAAACGTGTGAACTGTTTCCGAAAAAGACCGGCTCCGCCGTTGGCCGGGTGGCGCATGGCGATGGCCGGGAAGCCGGCATTCTGCAAGGTTTCTGCTGACTTCCTGCCGATGGCGGCCAGGCGTATATCCGGCCGGCAGTGGCTCAGCAGAGCTTTGGCGTACACGAGGCCGTCGGCCAGTTCACTGTCCGTCGGCGTGCGGTTGGAAAAGGGCGAAGCCTTGTGAGGATGGAAGGGGAAGATATTCCATAATAAGACGTCGCGCGGGTCCAGGCCGTTGTCGACGATGGCTCCCCAGACGTAGGTATCTGTCGGCTCGTTCATGCCTTTTTCCCGCTGAGGACGGCTGGTCATGAAGTCGCTGTCGGGCCGGCTCGTGCGCTGGCCGCGGTGGCCCAGGATGACGTCAGCATGTATCTGTTTGTGTTCGTCCAGGAGCATGCGTTCGCAGGTAATGGGGATGCCTGTGAAGCGGCAGCCCTGGTATCCGGCGGCTTCGGCGATGAGGACGATGCGGGCCCGGGTCAGGCGGGGCGCCAAATATTCCCGCAGCTGCTGGCAGCGGATGGCTGGCGCGTCCGGACTGATGTCGCAGGAGACGTCATATTCGGACCAGGGATTGAATACGCCGGGATGATGGTAGGCACAGAGTTTGTCGATGAGTTCTTCCATGGAAAATCCTCCTATCCTAAGGGCTGGGCTTGAAGATATAATACGGGCCGATCCGGCCTACTTTCCGGGTCAGGCTGAAAAATTCCGAGGCTTTATAATCTTTATATTTCCCTTCCGGGACGACGAGGGTCAGGTTCTGGTGCTGATTCAGGCTGGATAACACCTGGTCTTCGGAAGCTGTCGGGTAGACGTGTTTCTTAGCCCATACGGCATCGCGCTGGAGCCGGTCATTTTCGTCGTAGTCGGCCGGTGCCGTCCAGTATGCCGTCTGTCCCGTATAATAAGGATAGGACGTGCGGTACTCTTCAAAGAAATAGACCGGGGCCGCATCGTTCAGGACGGTCAGGGATTGGGCGGACCGGTATTGATAAAAGGGGACCAGGACCTGGAAGGTCACGATCAGGTAGGTGATGACTGTCGTCGTAATCAGGAAGAAGGGCAGGGCCAGATAGGCTTTCTGCCACCACGCCAGCCAGGTCAGGATAGCCATGATGGCCAGGAATACCGTCAGCAGCAACAGGCCTTGGACGGGGAAAGGCGCTTCATCCGTAAAGGCCACCGATACGGCGAAGAGCAGGCTGTAGAAGGAGGCCGGGATGAGGGCTGCCAGCCAGGCATAGCGGGCGTCCTCGTCGAGCCAGGCCTGCATCGTGCGGGCGCCCAGGTATAAGAGAGGCCAGTTGGCGATATAGGCATAGGTCGGGTATTTCGTTGCCATGAGGCTGTAGAATAGGATTGTCCCGAGGGCCCAGATGGCCATGAATACGTACTCATCGTGATGACTGCGCCGCCGCCACAGGCCGTAGAGGCAGGGGCCGGTCCAGGGCAGGAGACTGACCGGGACGAGGACGAGGTAGTAATACCAGACGTCGTATTCGGGATGTTCCGATACGGTTGCCCGGACGACGTTGTTGAAGCCCAGCAGGCCATCGATGAAATCCATGCCATGGCGGCTGTACATGGGGCCATACCAGCTCAGGCAGAGGAGCAGGAAGAGCACGATGCCTGCCGGCGGGAACAGCCTTTTAAGGTAATCGGGCCGGCGCTGGATGGCGGTAAAGAGAAGCAGGAACAGGCCGGGCAAGACCAGGCCGACCGGGCCCTTGGTCAGGACGGCACCGGCAGCCATGACGTAAGCTCCTGTCATATAGCCTTTCTTCCCTTCTGTCAGGCCGATATAGGCGAAAAACAAGGTAGCGCCGCTGAAGAAATACAAGGGCTGGTCAGTGATGACGGAGCGGCTGATGAACCAAAAAATCAGGGATGTCACGGTCATGGCGGCGAAGAGGATGGCTGTCGTGCGGCGGCCTGTCTGGCGCAGGGCGAACCAGGCAGCCAGGGTGCAGGAAGCGGTGCCGAAGAGGACAGCTGGCAGGCGGGCTGCCAGATCCGTCGTCCCCAGGAGGCTGTAAGACAGGCTCAGGAGCCAGTACAGGAAAATGGGCTTATCATACCAGTACGTGCCGTAAATCTGCGGGGACAGCCAGTCGCCGCTGCGGACCATTTCCAGTGCCGTCAGGGCGTAATTCGATTCGACCGGATCCGTGACGGCCAGCTGAGATATGCCGACGGCCAGGAAAAGGAAAGCTGCCACGAAGATGATAGTCAGGAATGTGCGCTGTTTCATGGGGACACCTCCTAAGGATGGTTGATGAGGATGACTTGTGTCGGCGTTTCGGCGGCGATGCCGAAGCGGTCAATCAATTGCTGGGATTTGGCCAGCTTATGGAAGGTCGATTTCGACATGACCAGGAAAATCTTATCCTTCTCTGCGAGCAATTCTTCCAGGTCCGGGTCCTTGACGGGGTCCCATTCTGTTCCGTACATGCCGCTGTAATAGGCGATGCCCGGACGCAGGAATTTTTCGATATAGAGTGGGGAATGGCCGTCATAGACATCCGGCAGAATCTGGGCTGTCTCGTAAGATGTGACGTGGCCTTTGAACTGGGGGATGATGAAGCCGAAAGCCGCCCAGGAGAAACAGACCATCATCACGATGCCTGCCACGAAAGCCGACCGGTAGCGGCGGCGCCACAGACACCAGGCCGGGAGGAATAATGCCGCTGCCAGCAGGCCCGAACCCCAGGCGATGGCCGGTCGGAAAAAGGCGGCGTTTTCGTGGAGCGGGATGGCATTGCTGGCGAGCAGCAGCAGGCCCAGGATATAGAAGGATACCAGCAAGGGCCGCGAAAATTTCCGCTCGATATAGCAGCGGTACCAGTACCAGCCCAACAGATATGCCGTCGGCGGGAACATCGGGGCGATATACGTGACCAGCTGGGTCTTGGAGAGGGAGAAGAAGACAAAGATGAAGGCTGCCCAGACGAAGCAGTACTGCAGGGTATCCTTGAAGGGGTCGCGTTTCTTGAAGAGGCGGCGGAGCGTCGGGAAAAGGGCTGCCGTCCAGGGCATCATGGCGGCGAAAAGGATGGGGATGAAAAAGAAAAGGCTGTTCTGTCCCGGATGTTCCGGCGCGGCGAAGCGCGTGATATTATGGTAGCCGATGAAGGTATCCAGAAAGACTTCGCCGTGGACCTTATACATGAGAATGTACCAGGGCAGGCCGACGAGGAAGGCCAGAAGGATGCCCTGGGGAATCTTCATTTCCTTCATCAGGGACCACTGCCGCGTCCAAGCCAGATAGAGAAGCATGATCAGGGCCGGGAAGGCATAGCCAATGGGGCCTTTGACCAGGAGCGAGAGGCCGCAGAAAATGTAGGCTATGTAATATTTTTTGCGGTAAAAGGAAATCATCGTCACCGTCAGGGTGAACATGAGGGTCATGTCCGTCACGGCAGCCTTGCCGATGTACATGAAGCCCATGCTGGTGACCAGAAAGAGCGCCGCAAGGAAGGCAATGGGCTTGTTGAACATTTCCCGGCCCTGGACATAGACGTAGACAGCCGTCGCCATGGCCATGACGGCGCTGGGCAGGCGGGAGGCGACGTCGGAGATGCCGAAAAAGCTGTACGAGAGCATTTCCAGCCAGTAGAAAAGCGGCGGTTTATCGTACCAGTACTGGCCGAAGATGCGCGGCGAGAGCCAGTCGCCGGCGAGGAGCATTTCCTTTGCCGTTTCGCCGTAGACCGGTTCATCCGGGTCCATCAGGGGTACAGCACCTAAAAATGGCAGCAATATCATTGCTGCCACTAAGGCGACGCTAAGGCCGTAACGATTTTTTACTATCCAATCTTTCATGTTTTTCATGCGACATTTCTCCGACGGCGTTTATGCCAGACAAAGACCGCAGCGGCGATGACACAGACGGCGATGACGGCCATGAGGAAGATGTGGTTGTACTGTATGAGGTCCCGCCAGTGACTGCCCAGGAGGGAGCCGGCCCATACGAGGAGCAGCGTCCAGGGGATGGTGCCGATGACGGTGAAGATGGCGAATTTCCAGAAAGGATAGCGGGCGACGCCGGCCGGGAAGGAAATGAACGTGCGGACGCCGGGCAGGCAGCGGCAGATGATGACGGCAATGCCGCCGTACTTGTTGAACAAGTCTTCGGCCATGCGGAATTTACGTTCGTTGAAGAAGATGTATTTGCCATACTTTAACAAGAGCGGCCGGCCGCCATAAGAGCCGAGCCAGTAACTGATGACCGAGCCGACGAGGCCGGCGACGCAGGCTACGGCAAAGGTCGTCCAGAATGAAAAGATTTGCTGGGAAATGAGGAAGCCTGCAAATCCGAGTACGACTTCACTGGGGATGGGGATATTGGCGTTTTCCAATGCCATTGCCACGAACATCGCGATGTAGCCGTAAGATTCCATGAGTTGTAATAATGTATCCAAGTAGGCACACTCCTTATCGATAATGTAAAGAAACAAACTTGCTATCTATCATAGCACAGATGGCCTGCCGGGGCTAGTGTCCGCCAGCTATTATCCCTTGCTTTTAAAGCATGGGATGTGGAGCAGGGCGTAACGGCAGAGCAGATAGCCGTAGATGGCCAGGACCAGGGCCGTAATGACGACCTTGAGCCATACGGCGACGGCCAGGGGCTGTAAGAACCACATCGAATGGATGATGATCGGTTCGCTGACGAAGAACAGGCCGTAGGAAATGCGGTGCAGCGTGTGGGACCAGGCCGAGTGCTTATCGAACTGCTGATGGAACCAGGCCGTCAGGCCCAGGACGGCGGCGACGAGCAGTAAAGCCGGCGTCAGCGCTGTCAGGATAGAGGCTCCCTTGCCGGGCATCCAGGCGGCATAGACGCCGACCATGATGGCGAAGCCGAAGAGGCTGCGGCTTTTAGGCTGATAGCCAGACGGCGTGAACCAGCGATGGCGGAAGGCGTAGCCCCCCAGGGCAAAGGCAAAGAGGGATAGGACCAGCCAGTCCGGGCGGATCCGGGCGATGTAAGGGATGGCCAGGGACTGAGGCAGGAAGGCCTGACAGAGGAAGAGGGCGGCTGCCAGCAAGACGAGGAAGCCCAGCAGGAAAGGAACTGATGGCTTCGAGGCGATGCGGTGCTGCAAGACCTTATGGTTGACATGCTTGATCAGGGACAAGCCGGCAAAGAGCAGGAAGAGCCAGAGCGGGACCCACGACGTGACCGGCAGGGCTGATGTGACCAGCTGTTCTTCGATGCCGAAGAGGACTAAGACGAGGCCCGGCCAGCCCAGGCGTTTCCATTTATCTTTCAAGAAGAACGATATCGTGCGGATGCGCAGGGCCGAAGCCCCGAAGTAGGCACTGATGAAGAAGACGATGGAAATGGCGACGACGGCACTCTCTTCGTAAAAGGCTGTCCAGGATTGTAGCAATAAAGCGGCCAGCGTCAATACGACGGCGGCACTGCGCAGATTATCAAAGCAAATGAAGCGGTTCATGATCATGACCTTCTTTCTCCGATGCGGGGAGAACATTTTGCTTGTTCTCTGCTGCATCTATATACTATAATACCATTATAACGTTTTCTTAACGGATGTAAAAATTATTTTGAAAGAAGTTGAGCCTCTATGATTTCTACGGAAGACAGCATCATCCGCCTGATTATTGCCCTCATCCTGGGCGGACTCATCGGTTATGAACGACAGGCCCAGAGCAAGTCGGCAGGCCTCAGGACACATACCCTGGTCTGTGTCGGCTCCTGCCTGTGCATGATCATATCTATCAATATTGCCATGGATTATTACTTCACCTTTGGCTATAATAACTCCGACCCGGAACGGATTGCAGCTCAGGTCGTATCCGGCGTCGGCTTCATCGGGGCCGGTACGATTCTGGCCAACCAGAAAGACCGCAGCGTCCGTGGCCTGACGACGGCTGCCGGCTTATGGGCCGTATCGGCCATCGGCCTCGTCGTCGGTGCAGGCTATCTCGTCATAGCCTGTGTGGCGACGGCGCTGATTTTCCTGGTCCTGACCGTCTTCGTCCGCCTCGATGCCCGCCTGGAAGGGCGCTTCCGCAAGCGCTATGCCATGCACCTGGTCATGAAGAACAACATCGGCCAGGCCCGGAAACTTTCGACTTTTATCCATGACCACCACATGCATATCAAGACCTTCCATTCCCATAATGATGACGATGCACCCTTGGCCGACATCGACCTGGAACTGACGGCGGCTCATTACATGGATGAAACAGAAATCGTCAGCCAGCTCCTGGCCATGAAGGGCATCAAACAGGCGACGTTCCACGTCGATGCCGGTGCCAGACACGACAGCGAAGACCACAAATGAATATTGTATACAATATTCTTGCTGTGTATACAGTATTTTAGGCTTTTCGCTATATAAAAACTCTTTTCACAGTGCTATAATGTAGGACGTCAGGACATTTGGAGAGAACAAGTGTCCACTAAACGCGAACTATTATGCAGAGAGGGGTTTTTTACGATGACGATTATGGCAGCAGCAAGCAGAGAAGGTAAGACATTACGTGACGTGGTATTCGCCGCTGGAGCGGCAGCCCGGGAAGCGGCAGCGCAGTACGGGGCGGATAAGGTCGTCAATGCGACCGTCGGCTGTTATGCCGGCGACGATGAAAAACTGGCTTGCCTGCCTGTGGTAGAACAATTATACCGCTCTCTGCCTATGAGCGATTTCATTACCTATGCACCGCCGCTGGGCCTGGAGGGCTATCGCCAGGCCGTCATCGACGAAACCTTTGAAGGCTGTCGTCCCGATGGCTATGTCGATGCTGTGGCTACGTCCGGTGGTACCGGTGCCATCCATATCGCCATTGCCAACTATTCAGAAGTCGGCGATGCCGTACTGACGACGGACTGGCGCTGGAACATTTATGACTGCCTGTGCCAGGAAATCGGCCGCGATCTGCACACCTTCTCGATGATGGACGACCAGGGCCATTTCAATACGGCGGCGTTCTCGGCTGCCGTTTCCAACATCCTGCGCCGTCAGGATTCGCTGCTCCTCATCCTCAACACGCCGGCCAACAACCCGACGGGCTTTGCCCTGTCCGATGCCGAATGGGCCGATGTCCTCGAAGTCTGCCGCCTCCATGAAAAGAATGGCAAGCGCATCAGTATCCTCGTCGATATCGCCTATATCGCCTATGCCGGGGAAAAGGACCGCGTCCGCTCGTTCATGAGACAATTCGCCGGCCTTCCGGAACACATCTTTACCATGTTCGCCTTCAGCATGTCCAAGGGCTATACCATGTATGGCCAGCGCGCCGGCGCTCTCGTCGGCTTGTCGTCGAGCAAAGCCGTTATCGAAGAGTTCGCCAATCTGGGCAAATATTCGGCCCGCACGGCCTGGTCGAACATCAACCGCGCGGCCATGACGCTCCTGACCAAGATCCGCAGCGACCGCGACCTCATGGCCCAGCTCGAATTGGAACGCATGAGTTTTGCCAAGAGCCTGCGCCGCCGTGCCGACATCTTCACCTATGAAGCCGACCGCTGCGGCCTGCCGTATGTGCCCTATAAAGGCGGCTTCTTCATCTCCATTCCGACGCAGCAGTCGGCTGCTGTCTGTCAGGCATTGGAAGCCGACCTGGTCTTTGCCGGTCCCCTGGCCCAGGGCGTCCGCCTCGGCGTCTGCTCCATCCCGGAAATCAAGATGCAGGGCCTGGCCGCCATCGTAAAGAAAGCCCTCGACCGCGTAGAAGGCAGAACCGACCTCCTCGCAGCGGGGAAATGAGTCAAAATGTTGGTGGCTCGTGGCTAGTGGCTAGTGGCTAGTAGCTCGTGGCTAGTAGCTAGTGGCTCGCCCTTATAGGGGAGCTGTCAGCGAAGCTGACTGAGAGGTTCACCACTTAATTCAAAGCCATTCACTAAAAACTACAAACTGCAAACTTAATGCTCAAAACGGACTTGTCGCATGTGTGGCAAGCCCGTTTTTTATTTGCAAATTCCTATCACAACCTGTATAATGAATGTATAAGCTTTTTATTATATACTACTTGAACGAAATTGTAAAGTTTTTTGAGAAAAAAGACTCGGACGACAGACGAGGATAGGAGGATGCTACATGGATGGACTAGATCGGTTTATGGGTTGCATGTTTGGCGGCGCCGTAGGTGACGCTTTGGGGTTTGTCATTGAATTCGACGATTTGAAGACGATTCATAAGAAATACGGCCCTTATGGATTGCGCACTGTTTTAAAATCGGCTAAAAATGGCAATAAGAGCCTTATCTCAGACGATACACAGCTGGCGTTGTTCACGGCTGACGGCATGCTCTGGGCCGACCACGACGGATTGGAACCTTCAGATGGCCTGTACCGGGCGTATATGCGCTGGTATTATACGCAGACTGAACGAATCATCCATCCGGAACAGGAAAAATGGATGAAGCGCCAGCCTCATGAAGTCGATTTCGACTACGACATCATGGGGGAAGAGGCCCTTTTTGCCCGCCGCTCTCCGGGCAAGACCTGCCTGACGTCGCTGGCGTCGGGGAAAAAATTGACCCGTCAGGAACCGCTGAACCACAGTTGTGGCAGCAGTACGGTCATGCGGGCTGCGCCTATCGGCCTGTTTTATGCCGGCGACCCGGAAAAAGCCTTTGCCGTCGGCTGCCAGGCTGCCAGCCTGACCCACGGTAGTCCGGAAGCCTATTTATCGACGGCCACGCTGAGTGCCATGATTGCCTCCCTGGCAGCTGGTAAGGATATCAGCGCTGCCCTGGGAGGGGCCCTGCGCATCCTCCAGGCTGATCCGGAAGGGACGCCGCTCATGAAGACTATCCTGCGGGCTGTCGACGAAGCAGTCACCGACCGCAATCCAGTGCACTCCATGAAGAAGCTGGGCCTGGGCAAGAAAGCCGATGAAGCCCTGGCCCTGGCCGTATACTGCGTCCTCAAGACGGGCCATCTGAAAGACTCCGTTCTCATGGCCTGCAACCAGGATGGCGATAGCGATACGTGCGGCGCCATCTGCGGCAATATCATGGGTACCCAGGATGGGGTCCAGGCTATCCCCAAGAGCTGGCGCGGCAATTTGGAATGTGACGATTTGATCCGCAAGCTGTCGCAGTGCCTGTACGACCATCATCAGACGTCCCAGGAAGAAAGCGAAGCGGTCAGCCACTAGCACTCTTCGGCTGGGGCCTGGCGTTTCCCTCTTGACATTATGCCTGTATTCCATATAATAAAGTATATTAATTTCTTGGCGTCGTGACGATGCCGGATCGGGGGAACGAGGATGATTGAATCGATTGACCGGGCCCTGGCCGTTTTACAGCTTTTTTTAAAGGAAGAAAGGCCCCTCAGTGTAACCCGTATCAGCAAGCTGATGGACCTTCATAAGAGTACTGTCAGCCGCACTATGGATACGCTGGAGCGCCGCGGCTTTGTCCAGAAAGACAGTGAAACAGGGAAATACTGGCTGGGGCTCCAGGTCTATGCCCTGGGGATGCTCTTCCGGGAAAAGGATGCCTTCCCTAAAGTCGCCTATCCGTATGCCAAGGCCCTGTCCCTGCAATGCAATGAAGGGGTCCATATTACGACCTTTGCCCATAATGGGGCTTCCTATCCGCAGCACATCATTTTAGAGAAGATCAAGTCGCCCAGGACGATTGATACGGCACCGCCTATCGGTGCCGTCCGTCCGGCGTATTGCTCGGCCTCGGGCAAGTGCCTCTTGGCTTTTTCACCGGAATACCTGCACACTTATACGGGCTGCACGCTGCAGAAGTTTACGGAATATACCGTGACCGATTGGAGCGACCTGCTCCAGGAACTGGAGAAGATCCGCTGCCGGGGTTATGCCGTGGAACGGGAAGAAGTCGAACTCGGCATGGCCTGCATTGCCGCGCCGATTTTCCATCATGGAATCATTACGGCGGCTATCAGCGTATCCGGGCCGGCAGACCGGCTAACGGCGGAAGAACGGGACCTGGCCATCGAAGCTGTCAAAAAGACGGCGTCCGACATTAGCCGGGCTTTAGATTCAAAGGAAATGTAAGAATTTCTTTAGAAAATAAAATAATGTTTATGGTGAATTGTTTGGTATAAAAATTATGCAAAATGGGAATACGCAACATGCATTTGCAGAAATGGACTTTTATGGTACAATAAGCGTGGATACTACATTCGGGTCACAAGATTGTCTGTTGTGAGGTGAAAAAATACTTTCCTTTCCATCTTACTGCAGTGTGGGAACAGCTTGGGATCTTATCCACGATTCGAGGCGAAAAAAGAATGAAAACAACAATCAGCATGGCCGCAACGACTGTACCGCGTGTGGTCCACCCGTATAAGACACGGAACGGCGGCGCTACCGTCACGGTTTTCGTGCCCTATAATTGTCACAACCATTGCCCGTTCTGCATCAACAAGGCGGAATATGAAGATATGACGGGTTTTTCTGAAGAAGCCATCTGCCAGAGCATCCGCCTGATGGACAGCTTGACGCCGTTCTGTGATTTCGTATTCACTGGCGGTGAACCTTTTGCCAATATGGAATCGCTGCAGCGCATGCTGGATTGTATTCCTGTGACACACAAGGTATATATCAACACGACGCTGCCCGTCTTTGAGAATCAGTCAGAAGACGACATCGTCGCTTTTACGGAACGCAACCGTCATAAGATTACCTGCATCAACGTATCGCGCCATATGCAGCACTATGTACAGGAATCGAATGATGGTCTCCTGAGCCGCCTGGCTGTTCCGTTCCGCATAAACTGCGTATTGTACAAGAAATATCCGGCAGACCAGCTCAAACCGTATCTGGAACGGTTCCGCAAGATCGATGGGGCATCGATCCAGTTCCGTTTCGACTATACAGAAACGACACCGGATAATTTATATGAAGAAGGCCATGACCATATCCTTCATGACCTGAAGAAAATCGCTGATTATACAGGCCTCGATGGCTGCCGTATGCGCTGCGGTTTCCATTTCGATTACAAAGGCATGGAACTGACCTATCATAAGACCCTGCCGTACAGTACGGTCATCGAACGGGATGAACGGGACGATAAGGAATACGATATCCTCTATGATATCCTCATCAAGCAGACCGGGGCCATCCATTCCGATTGGGACGGGACGCCCTTGGACATCGAAGCCTACCGCAACGTCGTCTTTGAACCGTATGACCTCAAATGGATCCAGCGGTCGCGGACGGGCCTGAGCAAACGCCTTTCTTTCCTCAAGACGGCCTGCGCCATCTTCCATTGAGCTGAATCGACAGCACCCTAGGCATGATGATACAGAGCAACACGAAAGCCCCCGGAACGGCATTTCCGGGGGCTTTCTTTATGGGGCACGTCTTTGTCATAGACTTTATGGGTTGCCGTTTGGAGAACTCTCCGAGGTGTCTCACGTCTGTAGGGGCTTGCACGTGGCAATCCCTATGGTGTCAAAAAGGGACTGGCGCACGACGGTCTTTAAATTTAAAACCATCTGCTAACCACTAACTGCTAGCCACTAACAACTAAAAATAAGCTGTCGCGATGTGACAGCTCATTTTTTTACTGTTCTTTTCCAGTGGAAATCGGGTATAATAGAGATAATCGATTTTTTATGTAAGGAGGTACGTTCATGGCCGTTACAGTATTATTGGGCAAGGCGGGAAGCGGCAAGTCGACGCAGTGTTATCGGGAGATACAGGCTTGTGCGGCTGCCGGTGGCAAGGCCCTGCTCCTTGTCCCGGACCAGGCGACATATGGTGCCGAACGCCATCTCGCCGAAAGTTCCGATGGACAGGGCTTTTTAGGGACGCAGGTCCTCGGCTTTTCCCGGCTGGCTTATAAAGTCTTCCAGGAACGGGGCCTGGAACACGCGTCGCTGTCGGAGTTAGCCCGCAAAATCATTTTGCAGCGCCTGCTGCACAAAGGGGAGAAAGAATTTTCCGTCTTGCAGACGGCGGCCAGGCAGACGAACTTTGCCGATACGGCAGGCCGCTTCTTATGGGAATGCCGGTCTTTCTGCGTTACGCCGGAAGCCCTGCGCCAGGCGGCTGAAGCCGTCCCCAGCCCGACCCTGTCGCACAAGCTGGAAGATATTTCCCGGCTCTATGAAGCGTATCAGGCCTTTCTGGCAGACCACTTCGGCTCGGCAGATGATACGATGACTCTGCTGGCCCGGGAAATCGGGCATTATTCCTTCCTCCAGGGCGCCCATGTCTGGGTCGATGGCTTCCAGTGGTTCACACCGCAGCAGATGGAAATCCTGCGGCAGATAGAGCGCGCAGCCTCGAAGGTGACGATTACCCTGACCATCGATGAAGCGCATCTGGCACAGCAGCGGCGGGAAACGGCCTTGTTCCACCGGGCTTACGAAGTCTATCGCGATATAAAGACACTCTTTCCCCATATGGAAACGGCTGTTGTCGAAAAGCGGCCGGCCGGCCCGCTGACGGCCTTTCGCGATGCTTTTTTCCAGACTGTCCCGGCCAGCATGGACCGGCCCGTATCGGCTCTGGAAATCTGGGAATGTCCCGACAGGGATGGCGAAATCGACAGCGTTGCCCGGAAAATAGCAGTGCTCTGCCGTCAGGGCTATCGTTATCGCGACTTCTTGGTCCTGGCCCGGACGAGTGACTTGTACCACGACCGGGTCGAACGCATTTTCCGGCGCTATGGGATTCCCTGCTTCAGCGACTATCGCCGGCCTATGACCAGCCATCCCGCTGCCGAGGCCATTTCCGCCCTGTTCGGCGTCTTCCGCAGCCGCTGGTCTCATGAGTCGCTCTTCCGCCTGCTCAAGACGGACCTCTTTCCCGTCAGCCGCCATGACGTCGACGATTTGGAAAACTATTGCCTCGCTTACGGCATCCAGGGGCGTCACTGGCTGAGGGATGCTGAGTGGACTTACGGCCGCCGGCAGGAACAGCCCCAGGTCATCGACGAACGGGAAGAAGCGCACCTCCAGCGCATGAATGCCATACGCCAGCGCGTGCGGGACATTTTGTTCCCCTGCTGGGAAGAAGCCCAGGAAGAACATAGCCTGCGCGACTGGTGTACCTTGTTGTATCATTGGCTGTGCCGGCTGGACATCCCGTCAGTACTGCGCCAGTGGCAGGAAGAAGATGAGCAGTCGGGCCTTGCCGAAGAAGGCAAGGAGCACGAGCAGGTCTGGAAGCGTATCGGGACGTTCCTCAATGAAATCGTCAGTCTTTGCGGTGACGATGAAACGGACCTCGATGAATTTTCCCAGATTGTCGAAGATGGCCTGGCCAATTTGAAGTTCAGCCTTATCCCGCCGACGCTGGATCACGTCACTTTGACGGCTGTCGAACGAGGCTATACGATGCAGGCCAAGGTCGTCTTTCTCTGCGGTGTCAATGACGGCGTCTTCCCTCAGCACAGCCAGGAAGAAGGGCTGTTCAGCGATAAAGAACGGCACCGCCTGGCTGATCTGGGCATCGTCCTCGGACCGGGGAGCCGCTTCCGCTCTTTCCAGGAACGCTTCTTGTTCTATTTAGGGGCGACCCGGGCTGCGGAACGGTTCATCATATCCTACGTCGTCGCTGACGATGACGGCAGTGCCATGGAAAAAGCGTCGTGGATCCATCAGTTCCGGGATAAAGGCTATGTAGCCGACATCATCCGCCAAGAGGCCAAGGTACAGCCCGGTCGGGAAGGGGAGTACCTGCTGGCCCTGCCGGCGGCTCTCGATTACCTTCCCGGTCACTTGCGGCCGGCTGCCAATGGCGAAGCTGTCGGGGATATATGGTGGGCCCTCTATGACTGGGCCTGGCAGCATGGCTGGCGTCATCAGGCCGTGCGCGCCGTCCAGGGCCTGTTCCATACGAACCTGCCTGTCACCCTGCCGGAATCGTTGGTGCGCCGCCTCTTTGCGCCGGACGGGACGCTGCGCGGGTCGGTCACTAAGTTCGAGCAGTACCGCAGCTGTCCCTTTGCTTATTTTTCCCGCTATGGCCTTGGCCTGGAAGAACGGCCGCGCTATCAGTTCGCTGCACCGGACCTGGGCATGCTGGTCCACGGCGCCCTGCGCATCATCGGGGAACGGTTGCTGCGGGAACAGAAACAGTGGCATGACATTCCCGACGCAGATGTCCCGGCCATCTGCCGCCAGGCGACGGATGAACTGGCGCCGCAGGTCCAGCACGATATCCTCATGTCCAACGCCTATTTCGCCCAGATAAAGGAACGGCTCATCCAGACCCTGACCCGGACGGTACGACGCCTCAGCGCTTTCAGTGCCGTTTCCGATTTCCATATGGAAGGGCTGGAAAAATCCTTCGGCCGTCCGGGCAGTCCCTGGGAAGCCCTGCGCTTTACCTTGAAGAATGGCCTGCAAGTCGTCGTCACCGGCCAGATCGACCGCATCGATACTTTGCGCCAGGGGGACCATAAATACGTCGTCATCATCGACTATAAGTCCGGCCGGAAACAGCTCGACATCAGCCAGATTTTCACGGGCCTGGAACTGCAGCTTTTGACGTATATGTTCGTGGCTTTGCTGAATATTGGCGGCAATGCCATTCCGGCTGCCGTCCTATACTGTTACGTCCGCAATGATAAGGTATCCCTGGAATACCGCGTCAGTGAGGAAGACAAGAAGAAACTCTACGATGCCAAAGGGAAGCTGACCGGTTTCTACCTCGACGACGGCCAGGTCATGCAGCAGCTGGATACGTCGATGCAGGGCTTTTCCGATTTCCTCAACTTGCGGCTGAAAAAAGACGGGACCCTGAGCGATTCGTCCCACACGCTCTATAATGAAGCGGGCTGGAGCCACCTGCTCGACTGGGCGGCCCGGCAGATACGCGATATTGCCGGCCATATCGGCGACGGCGATATTTCCATCCATCCCATCCTCATGGGTCAGCAGGCACCGTGCAGCTATTGCCCTTACCGGCCGGTCTGCCGGTTCGATGTCGCCGTTGCCGGCAATACGTATGACGCGGCGGGACGGGAAGATACAGACGAGATGATTCAAAAGATGTTTGATGAAGGAGATGACGAACATGGCCTGGACGAATGAGCAGCAGGCAGCCATCGACAGCCGGGGGCAGACGCTGCTCCTGTCGGCGGCGGCCGGTTCCGGGAAGACGGCTGTCCTGGTGGAACGCATCATCCGCCGCCTCCTGGACAAGGAATATCCCATTGATATTACAGAATTACTGGTCGTCACCTTTACCAAGGCCGCCGCGGCCGAAATGCGCGACCGCATCGGGACGGCCCTGATGAAGGCTTTGTCGGAAACGAAGGATCCCCGCGTCGAACGCCAGCTGGCCTTATTGCCATCGGCCCAGATTTCGACGCTCCATGCTTTTTGTCAGCATGTCATTCGTAAGTATTTCTATACCATCGACCTGGATCCGGCTTTTTCCATTGCCGGTGAAGAAGAATTGAACCTCTTGCGCCGCCAGGTCCTGGAAGACGTCTTCTTGTCTTACTATGAAGACGATGAGAAAGCGTCCATCCTCTATCCGCTGGCCGATATGTTTGGCAGCGACCGCGGCGATGACATCCTCATGGATACAGTGAGCCGCATGTATACCTATGCCCGCAGCCTGGCCTGGCCGGAACATTGGCTGAAAGAGGCGGCCCGGGCTTATGACGTGGCGCCGGACGCCGTCATCGACGATATGGTCTGGGCCGGCCCCATCAAGGATGCCGTCCGCCGTATCCTTGAAGAAGATGCCCGCCTCTATGACGGCGTGCTCTATCACCTGCGCCAGCGCGAAGCCTTTGCGCCGGCCTGCGATACCTTCGTGGCCGAACAGGCAGCTCTCCGGCAGGCCGCCCAGGCCCGGTCCTGGAATGATTTGAGCCGCTTTGTCCGGGCCATCGACTTCCCACGTCTGAAGTCACTGCGGAAATTATCGGATGACGATAAAGCCGTCTGGGAACGGTGCAAGAAAGTGCGCGACGATGTCAAGAAAGACGTGATCAAGACCTTGCAGGCCGTCTATTTCTCGGCGACGCCGGAAGAATGGCTCGACGGCATGCGGGCCATGAAACCCATCATGGATGGCCTGGTGACGCTGACCCTGGATTTTGCCAAAGCCTATGGGGCGGCGAAGAAGGAAAAGGGCTGGATCGATTTCAGCGACTTGGAACATTTCTGCCTGCAGATCCTCCTCGCCCCCGATGCCTCGCCGGAACATCCCGTGCCGTCGGCGGCAGCCGAAGAGCTGCGCAGCCAGTATGAAGAGGTCTTCATCGACGAATACCAGGATACGAACGGCGTCCAGGAACTCATTACCCGCCTCGTTTCCGGTGAGGACAACCGCTTCATGGTCGGCGATATCAAGCAGAGCATCTATCGCTTCCGCCTGGCCGACCCGACGCTGTTCCTGGAGAAATACCAGTCTTTCAGCCGCGATGAAAAATCCGTGCAGCGCTGCATCGACCTGGGGCGGAATTTCCGCAGCGTTCCGGTCGTCCTCGACGCTGTGAATGCTGTCTTCTCGCGGGCCATGACGGCAGAAGCGGCCGGCATGGATTATGGTGAACGGGAAAAGCTCTACGCCGGCCGTCAGGCTCCGGACGATGAACGCTGGATCGGCGGGCCTGTCGAAGTCGACATCGTGCCGACTTCGAGTGACGAGGAAGACGACGACGGCAGCACGGCCTTTGAAAAGGAATGCCGCTTCATTGCCGGCCGCATCGGCGAGCTCCTGGCCAGCGGCCGCATGGCCGCCCGCAAAGACGGCACGCTGGAGCCCTTGTCTTATCGCCATATCGTCGTCCTCCTGCGCTCTATGGCCGGCAAGGCCGACGTCCTCATCCAGGCCCTGCAGGAAGGAGGCATCCCGTCATATGCCGAACAGAGTGGCGGTTATTTTGCCGCCGTCGAAGTCCAGGTCATGCTGGCTCTCCTGCGCTGTATCGATAATCCCGAACAGGACCTGGCCATGGCGGCTGTCCTGCGGTCGCCTTTGGTCGGCCTGGATGAGACGGCCCTGGCCGGTGTCCGCCTGGCCGGTGACGGGACGCTGTGGCAGAACCTGCCGGCCTTTGTTGCTTCGCTGCCCGACGGCGTAGATGAAAAAGAGGACCTGCAGCAGTTCATGGCCGCCTTTGATTCGTGGCGCACGTATAGCCGCCGCCACGGCGTGGCAGAACTCTTGCAGCGCCTGTATGATGATACGGCTTATGTCGACTTCGTCGGGGCCATGCCTGGCGGCGACGTGCGCCAGGCCAATCTGAAAGCCCTGTACGACCGGGCCCGGCAGTACGAAGAAGCCGGCTTCCGCGGCCTCTTCCGCTACCTGCAGCTCATGGATAAGATGAAAGAAGACGGCCTGGACCTGGCGCCGGCTAAAGTCGTCAGTGAAAAGGAAGACGTCGTGCGCATCATGAGTATCCATAAGAGCAAAGGCCTGGAATTCCCAGTCGTCTTCGTCGCCGATATGGGCAAGGCCTTCAACCGCCGCGACACGCAGGACCAGATACTCTTTCACAATCGCCTGGGCATCGGTCTCAAGCAGTACGACCCGGAATGGCGCATGTCCTATCCGACGCTCATCTGGAGTGGCATTGCCGCCCAGCTGCGCTGGGAAGGGACGGCTGAAGAAGAGCGCATCCTCTATGTCGCCATGACCCGCGCCAGGGACCAGCTCATCCTGACGGGCCACAGCAGCCACATCGACCACGACTGGCAGCGCTGGACGAGCCGCCTCAATCCGGCTCAGGCCAAATCGTATTTCGACTGGGTCATGCCGGCCGCCCTGGCCCCCTTCGGGGCCAAGGCCGATGCCGATTATGCCCGTCCCGGTGCGGCCTGGCAGGATGCGGTCTGGCAGGTGCGCATCGCCAGGGCCGTCCCGGCAGGGACTGTTGAAGAAGGCGCCTATGATGGGGAACCGCGGCTGGAAGCCCTGCGGCGCGGCGACTTGACCGGCACGCCTGTCCCGTCCTGGCTGGACGAACAGTTATCCTGGCAGTATGCCTATCCCCAGGCTGTCCGGACAGCGGCCAAGTTTTCCGTATCCGAAGTCAAGCGGCGATATCAGGAACTGCACAGCGATGAACTGCAAGACGAAGCCGCCCTGTCTGTCCCGGCTGCGGCCGTCATCCCGACGGCGCCCGGTGAGGACGATGCCTTTGCTGCCCTGCCGCCCTGGCTGGCCGGAGAAGAAGCGGCTGTCAGCGGAGCTCAGCGCGGGACGGCCATGCACAAGGCCTTGCAGTATATCACGCCGACTTCCGATCAGACGACGGCGACTTTGCGTCGTGAAATCGACGCCTTTGTCCGCCAGGGCCTGTTGAGCCGGGAAGAGGCCAAACTGGTCTATGTGCCGGTCCTGGCAGCTTTCTGTCAGTCCGATATAGGCCGGCGCATGGCCGAATCGCCGGAGCTGCATCGCGAATATCCCTTCACGGTCCTGTTAGCTGGTGGCGATCCTCTGCCTGAGACAGAAACGGGCGAACAGATTTTGATCCAAGGGGTCATCGACTGCCTTTTCCGCGAAGATGATGCCTGGATCCTCGTCGATTATAAGTCGGACCGGCTGGAGACGGCAGACGCCTTCCGCAGCCGCTATGCCGTCCAGCTGACGTTATATAAGCGGGCTGTCGAACAGATTACGCACCGGCCCGTCGAAGAAACGTACATTTATAGCTTACATCTACAACAAGAAATCAGACTATAAAAACTGTAAGGAGGTTTTCTCATGGGAGTTTTTGATGTGGTCGGCCCTGTCATGATCGGGCCGTCCAGTTCCCACACGGCAGGTGCCGCCCGGATTGGCCTCATGGCCCGGGAAATCCTGAAAGATGAACCGAAAAAGGCGGTCATCACTGTCTATGGTTCTTTTGCCAAGACCTATAAGGGTCACGGTACGGACCGGGCCCTCGTCGCCGGCCTGCTCGGCTTTTCTGCCGACGATGTCCGCCTGCGCACGTCCTTTGCCATTGCCGCAGACCAGGGCCTGGCTATTGAATTCCACCGGTCCGATGAAGAAGTGGACCATCCCAACACGGTACGCATCGCCATGACCGGCGCATCTGGCCGGAAGATGGAAGTCCTCGGCGTCTCCCTGGGTGGCGGTAAAATCGAAATCCGCGAAATCAACGGAGCAGAAGTGGCCCTGAATGGGGAAGAACATACACTGATTACGGTCCACAGGGACCAGCCGGGCATCATCGCCCAGGCGACGACGGTCCTGGCCATCGGTCATATCAATGTATCGAATATGCGCGTCTTCCGCAGTGCCAAGAACGAAACAGCCGTCATGATCGTCTGCACGGACAGCCCTGTTCCCAATGAAATCGTCCACATGATACAGAATATTACAGCCATTGAAAGCGTCGTCACGCTGCTGCCGCTCTAGGAGGAATAAGATGTATAAATATGAATATAAGACCCTTCATGACTTATTGGCCCTGGCAGAAAAAGAAAAGACGACTCTGTCAGACATCGTCGTGCGTCATGAAGTAGAGTCGTCAGAAGAACTGGAAGAAAAAGTAAGGGCCATCATGGCCAGCCGTCTCGATGTGTTCCAGGAATCCATCGATGCCGGCATGAAGGACCCGGGGAAATCGGTCAGCGGCCTCGTCGGCGGCGATGCCCATAAACTGGCTGAAAAGGCGCCGAATTTACTGGGCCCCTTGGCGCATAAGGCGGCTGTCTATGCCCTGGCCGTCAGTGAAGCCAATGCCAAGATGTTCAAAATCGTCGCCTGCCCGACAGCCGGTTCCTGCGGCATCGTGCCGGTAGTCATGATGGCCGCTGCCGAAGAAATGCAGACGCCCCGTCCCGTACTGGTCGATGCTTTGTTCACGGCAGCGGGTATCGGCGCCGTCGTTTCCCGCAATGCCTCTGTCGCCGGTGCCGTCGGCGGCTGCCAGGCCGAATGTGGGACGGCTGCGGCTATGGCGGCAGCGGCCGTGGCTGAAATGGCCGGCGGCGATAACGATACGATTCTCCAGGCCTTTGCCCTGTGCATGAAAAACACGCTGGGCCTGGCCTGCGATCCCGTAGCGGGCCTGGTCGAAGTGCCCTGTGTCAAGCGCAATGCCGTCTTTGCCGTTGAAGCCCTGGCGGCTGCCGAAATGGCCCTGGCCGGCATCAAGAGCGTCATCCCGCCAGATGAAGTCATTGCGGCCATGGCGGAAATCGGCCGCCTCATGCCAGTCGCCCTGAAAGAAACCTCCGATGGCGGCCTGGCCCGGACCGAAACGGGGAAGGCCATCGCCGCTCGATTGGAAAAAGCGATGGAAGAGTGAGGCTGCCTTTTACGCCTCCCCGTCCTGGAGTCCCGGCTGGTTCTGTGCCAGTGCCGGCTGGCCTTCGAGACGGCGGTATATCATACGGCACAGGCTGGCAGAAACGGGAGCATCCTTGGGCTGGCAGGCGAATTCGAGGATCAGTTCAGCTTCAAAACGGTTTAATTCTACCCAGCGTACCTTCAATGTAGTCATCCCTTTGCGGTTAATATAGTGCGTTCCATTCTCCTTTATTCTACTATACCGTCCTGCCTTTTACAAGGCGCGCCGAAGGCGCTGTGATTTGACAATTTCCCTATTTATTGATATGATATATCCCGTCAATTGAACAGGCGATGAGATTCAGTGAATCCCTCCGGCACGAACCCTGAGGGCTAAAAAGTCTATCGTCATGATAGTGGAGAGGGGCTTCGCGTTCGCGGCGCCCCTTTTTGGTTGCCCAGAGCTGGCTCATTTATGTTATAATGAAGCTGAATATAACGAAAAGGGGGGATTCGATGAGTACCTTACCGATTACGTCCTATCGATGGCCTCGCTTTTTTTCCTTGATGGACACCTTGAAGATACAGCGGCCTCACGAGGAATATGGCCGGGCCGTCCAGGCTTATTTCCACAGCCTCTTTCCTCATCGGCAGTGGAGTGTCTTCCAGGACCCGGACGGGACGCCGCTGGCAGTGGACGTAGAGCTCTTATATCCTACGGTAGAAGAACCCTTCTATCTCCTTCATACCATCGGCATGAGTGCCGCTCCCATGCATTACCCGGCTGGCGAATTTGTGACCGGGAAAGAAGGCTACGGCGAACTCTGCCTCATCCTGCCGGCTGATTGGCCCTTCCGCAAGGACCGGGATATTTCCCTAAACGACGAAGAAGCCTGGCCCATCTGGCTGCTCATGGAGCTGGGGCGGTTCCCGCACGTCCATGATGTGTGGATGTCCTATGGCTTTCTCCTGCCCAACTCGGAAAGCCATGAGCCTTTTGCCAGGGATACGGCCCTGTCCGGCCTGGTCATCGTCCAGTTTGAAGGTCAGCTGGGCGGCGTTTCCATGGCCGATGGTACGACGGTGGAACTTCTCATGCCCATCCTTTTATATAAAGAAGAAATGGATTTGTGCAGCGACATCGGCGTCGACGCCCTTGTCGATGCTGTCGTCGATGAATGTGGCGGGTCTTTCCTGCTCAACAAGGACCGGCCGAACGTGGCCCTGGAAGACTGGTTCTTCGACGACATCCCTTAACTAGGCAGAAAGGAGATTTTCAGTATCGTGATTACCAGTACGACGACCCTGGTCCCGGATAATCCGGCCGCAGCCTACGCTGCTTATCGGCAGGCTGCGTCGGCTGTTTTCCTGGCGGGAACGCAGGGCTTGAAATATAAAAAAGACCATTATGACCTGGCTGTCGATTTGTCGAAAGCCGGGATGCAGTATATCGAAGAACGGGAAGACGACATCGTCATCGGCGCCATGACACCGCTTTGGCAGATCAAGATTTCCCCGGTCATCCAGGAGTTTGCCGGCGGAGCCATCAGCAAGGCCATCAGTGACGTAGCCGATAAAAACGTCCAGCGCTACGGCACGCTGGGCGGCGTCATTTCGGGGAAAGCGCCTTTTTCCGTCCTCCTGCCGATCCTCCTGTCCCTCCACGTCGATGTACAGCTGCAGGATAAAGGCTGCATGAGCCTGGATGACTATTTGCATTGCCCGCCCATGGGCGAACTGGTAACGGGCATTTCCATTGCCAAAGAAGCCGTCTATACGGCCTATAAAGCCTATCGCAAGCTGCCGGCAGATGAACCGTATCTGGTCGGTGCCGTCGCCATGCGGGAAGATTCGTGGTGCATCGTCGTCGGCGGCCGTCCCGGCCTGGCTGCCATTGCCCGCTCGGCCAGTGAAGAACTGACGGAAAAGGGCATGGCCGTCAAAGAAAATGTGGCCCATCTGGCCAGTGAAGAACTCGATTTCGGCAATTTCGGCACCTGCTCCGAAGAAGAACGGCGGGCCCTGACCATCGATATGGTCCGCGGCCTCATCAAATCGGCCTGGAAAGGCTATAATCGTTATGTTGTGAAGAAGTGAATTCCAGAAGGGGGTACTTTCATGTTTGAAGATAATCGTTGGCGACGTATGTTGAAACCCGGCATTACGGCTATTGTCGGTGCCGGTGGTAAGACGACCGTATTGGAACGGCTGGGGACTTACGGCCACGGCGGTCATCTGCCGATCATGGTCAGCAGCATCGTTCCCATGGACAGCACGCGTGTCGATAATGTCGAACCCTTTGACGTCATCTGCACGGAAGATATGGAAAAGGGCGAAGCCTTCTGCGCTGAACGCATTGCCGCCGGCCACGTCCCGGCGTGGTTCGCCGGCCTCGACGACCAGGACCGCTATATCGGCCTCGACCCCAAGGTCATCGATGACATCAAGATGCGCCACCCGGCCTGGTACATCCTCATCGAAGGCGATGCAGCCGGCAATAAGTGGCTCAAGGCCCCGCTGGCAGACGATGTACCCTTGCCGGCTTCCTGCGATACCGTCATCGGTGTCCTCAATTTACAGATGCTGGGCAACGTCATCAGCGCCGAAAAAATCGAAGGCGTCGAAACGGCAGCGGCCATCATGGGCCGTCCTTGCGGCGCTGTCATCACGCCGGCCATGCTGGCCAAGCTCATCAAGCATCCGCGGGGACTGTTCCGCGGCGTGCGCTGCCCGCGGATCCTCTTCTGCACGGGCTATAATGCCGTCCAGCACCGCATGACCGAAGCCCTCCTCGACGATTTGGAAGACTTCGACCTGACGGCCAGCGTCCTGGCCGATGGCTATCGGGAAACGTGTACGATACGCCAGTATATTCACTATGGTAATGTCAAAAAGAAACGGATGTAAGCAAAAATGAAACAAAAAGGCAGACTGTTTTTGGGATGTATCTTACTTTTCTTCCTGGCTTCGCTGGGGCTTTTCCTGAATTTCGACCGCGACCGCGTCATGGCAGCGGCCGAAGCCCGGCATATCCCGGTGCCGCAAGTCCTGTCCAACAAACCCGATGTGGCCTTGATAGGCGATGATTTCTCCCTGCCTCCTGTCGATAATGATAAACCGGTGTACGATAAATATACGACCCGGCAGCGTCAGGAAAAGGGCCTGCCCACGACATACGGCAAGACGCGGGATTATTATTATGGTGACAACGTCGTCTATCTGACCTTTGACGACGGTCCGAACGATAAGAATACGTCGCGCATCCTGGATATCCTGAAAAAGGAAAACATCCATGCTACCTTCTTCCTGACCGGCCAGAATGTCGTCCGCTACCCTGATGTGGTCAAGAAAATCTACCAGTCTGGCAATGCCATCGGCGTCCATTCGTATACGCATGATTATAAGAAAATATACGTTTCGCCCAAGGCCTACACGGACGAGCTCTTGCAGACAGAAGAAGAAATTTATAAGATTCTCGGCGTCCGGCCCATCATTTCCCGTGCCCCTGGCGGTACGGAAGGGCACTTCACCAAGGACTTCTGGACGGCTATCAACAACATCGGCTATATCGAAGTCGGCTGGAATGCCTTGACCGGCGATGCTGACGGGACGGGCAAGACAGCCGATAAAGAAGTGGAAAACATTAAGCAACAGCTGCAATTGCGGCCCTATCTCCATCGCCATCTGGTCATCCTCATGCACGATGCCTATGGCCACGGTGCGACCGTCGACGCCCTGCCGGACATCATCCATCTCCTGAAAGGGCAGGGCTATACGTTCCGCGTCGTCACGACAGCCATTCCGCCTTCTTGGTAAAAGCATAGATGATATGCGAAAATAGTATACAATATATCCGTCAGTAAAACGATTGTCCACGGGGATTCTCATATCTATACAGAGAATCCCTGTTTTTTTACCTTGACAATTATTTCCCAGGGGTATACAATGACGACAACGAATTTTTAAATGTTGCACAAGGAGATTTCTATGAACACGTCATTCTTACATCAGGTAATTGAATACGTCTTTACTTATTTTAGCTGGGGCTACCTGTATTTTAGCGCTGGTTATTTTTGCTACGACGAATTCAATAAGACCGATGTAAGCATGAGAAGACTTCCACCTTTTCCGTGCCAGCCGGCTATGGCTGCCTAAGCAAGACGCGAGGAAAAGGCGATAAACGAGAATCTTAGAAGCAGGCTCATGTGAGCCTGCTTTTTTTGTTGCTGGAATGGAGGAAAAAAAGTTATGATCATTGTATTGAAAGCAAACACACCGAAAGAAGAAGCGAAAAAATTAGTCGATGCCATCAAGGCCAAGGGCCTGCAGGTCGATATCAGTAAAGGCGCCCGCCAGACTGTCATGGGCCTCGTCGGCAATACGGAAGTCGTCGATGTCGAACAGATACAGAGCTATGAATGTGTCGACAAGGTCATGCGCGTCGAAGTCCCGTACAAACGGGCCAGCCGGGCGTTCCATCCCCAGGATTCGGTCATTCCCGTCGGCAACAGCGGCGTGACCATTGGCGGCAAGAAACTGGCCGTCATCGCCGGTCCCTGCTCCATTGAAACGCCGGACCAGATCGAAGGCGTCGCCTGCGACGTCGCCAAGGCCGGTGCCAACATCCTCCGCGGCGGTGCTTTCAAGCCGCGTACTTCGCCGTACTCCTTCCAGGGTTTAGGCAACAAGGGCCTCGACATGCTCCGCGACGCCGGTCGCAAGGCGAAACTGCCGGTCATTACGGAAATCATGTCGGCCGACAAACTGCCGGTCTTCCTCGAAGATGGCGTTGACATCATCCAGATCGGGGCCCGGAACATGCAGAACTTCGACCTCCTCAAAGCCGTCGGTAAGACGCGCAAGCCGGTCCTGCTCAAGCGGGGCCTGAGCGCGACCATCGAAGAATGGCTCATGTCGGCTGAATACATCATGGCCGAAGGCAACCATAACGTCATCCTCTGTGAACGGGGGATCCGGACGTTTGAAACGTACACCCGCAACACCCTCGACTTGAGTGCCGTCCTGGCCGTCAAACGCCAGAGCCACCTGCCCATCGTCGTCGACCCGAGCCATGCGACGGGCAAGCGCTGGATGGTAGCTGACCTGGCCAAAGCCGCTGTAGCAGCCGGGGCTGATGGCTTGATGATCGAAGTCCACAACAACCCGGACAAGGCTTGGTGCGACGGGGCTCAGTCGATTACGCCGGCCATGTTCGCCGACCTCATGGATTCGCTCCGCAAACTGGCACCCGTCGTCGGCCGGGAAATATAAGAGATACAGGGGGAGACAATCATGGATAAGGAAGCTAGTGGTTTTAATACGAAACAGACTGTGGCCATCGTCGGCCTGGGCCTCATCGGCGGTTCCTATGCCCGCGGCCTGCGGCGCATCGGCGTCGGACATATCATCGCCATCGATCCCGATGAAAAAGCCCTCCAGCAGGCTAAGCAGGAAGGCATGGTCGATGAAATCTATACGGCTGGCAGTAAGGCATTGAAGCAGGCGGATCTGGTCATCTTTTGTACGGCCGCCGATGTGATGATACGGTTCCTGGCAGAGAATAAAGCCTTCTTTGCACCAGGGGCGGTCTTGACGGACGTAGCCGGTATCAAAGGGGATACGGCGACGGCCATTGCCGCTCTTCTCCCGGAAGGCGTCGATTTCGTGCCCGGTCACCCCATGGCAGGCCGTGAAGGCCGGGGGTATGCCATGGCCAGTGCCGATATATTCAACGGTGCCAATTATATACTCGTCCCCATGGCGGGCAACGACGAAGACCATATCCGGGCTGTGAAGGATATGGCCATGGCCCTGGGCTGTTCCCACGTCGTCCGCGTGACGCCGGAAGACCACGACCGCTTCATCGCTTATACCAGCAGCCTGCCCCATGTCCTGGCGACGGCCCTGGTCAACAGCGAATCCATGAATACGCTGACCAAGTATTTTGTAGCCGGCAGTTTCCGCGATGGGACGCGGGTTGCCGACATCAATGCGCCGCTGTGGACCAAGCTGTTCTTATCCAATAAAGACAACCTCTTGTATGAAATCAACCGCTTCAGCGCAGCCCTGCAATCTTTCTCGACCATGCTGGCCGAAGAAGATGCCCAAGGGATGACCCGCTTTTTACAGCAAGCCGCTATGCGGAGAAGGGAATTAGTTCATGAAACACATTCACGTTGATTTAGGAAAAGACTCTTATGATATCCATATTGAAAATGGCCTTCTCGACCGGGCTGGCGATTATATCCGCAATCTGACGAAATCGCAGAACCTGGCTGTCATTAGTGATTCGAACGTCGATGCCCTCTACGGTCAGCGATTGGAAACGGTTCTAACAAAGGCTGGCTTCCGCGTTCACCGCCTGGTCTTTCCGGCCGGGGAAGAACACAAATGCGCAGCGACCCTCCTAGACCTCTATCAGCAGCTCTCTGATGCTGGCATTACCCGCAGCGATTGTATCCTGACTTTCGGTGGCGGCGTTACCGGAGACCTCGGCGGCTTCGCGGCAGCGACCTTCCTGCGCGGCGTTCCCTTTATCCAGATTCCGACGACGATTATTTCCCAAGTCGACAGCAGCGTTGGAGGAAAAGTTGCCATCGACCTGCCCAGCGGCAAGAATCAGGCCGGCAATTTTTACCAGCCCAAAGGCGTCCTCATCGATCCGGCACTGCTATCGACGCTGCCCAAGCGCTTCATCCACGACGGTATGGGGGAAGTCATCAAATACGGCTGCATCCGCGACCTGGCCCTCTTTGAACTCCTGGAAAAGCTCGATGACCAGTCTGTTTTCGAGCATTGGGAAGAAATCATCGAACGCTGTTGCCAGAGCAAGGCCGATATCGTTGAACACGATGTCTTTGATATGGGCGAACGTATGATGTTGAACTTTGGTCATACTATCGGCCATGCTATCGAAGGCTGTTATGGTTTCGGCCACTATACCCACGGTGAAGGCGTCGCTGCCGGCATGTCCATGCTGACCGGTGTCACCGAAGCCATGGGGCTGACGAAAGCCGGGACGACGGCGCGGCTGCGCAAGGTCCTCGAACAGTATGGCCTGCCCACTGATGTCGATGCATCGGCTGAAGAACTCATCCCTTACATCAGCAATGATAAGAAGATGCGCGGCAACCATATTACCCTGGTCATTATCGAAGAAATCGGCAAGGCCCGCCTGCTGCCGCTGGCTGCGGAAGACCTGCCGAAATACATCCGAAAGAAGGACGCCCAATGAATGTCATCATTACACCACATACCTTACAAGGGACGGTAGAAGCGCCTTCTTCTAAAAGTATCGGCCACCGCGACCTCATCTGCGCGGCCCTGGCCGAAGGGGAAAGCCTGGTCGACAACATCTCCCTATCCCAGGATATTGAAGCGACGTGTGATATCCTGAAGGCTTTAGGGGCCGACATCACACCTGCCGTTTCAGCTCATTCCGGCCGGGCTGCCTATCGCGTCCAAGGCGGCTTGAAGCCTCAGGGCCAGCCGCTGGCCGTCGATGCCAATGAATCGGGATCGACCTTGCGCTTCCTCATTCCCGTCGCCATTCTCAGCGGCAATGAAGTCACCTTTTCCGGCAAAGGCCGCCTGGCCAAACGGCCGTTGACGCCATATTATGAACTCTTTGATGAAAAGGGCATCACTTATGAAACGACGGAAGGCGCCCTGCCCCTGACCGTATCGGGGACCTTGCAGCCTGGGACGTATTCCCTGGCCGGCGACGTCAGCTCTCAATTCTTCACGGGCCTGCTCATGACCTTGCCCCTTCTCGACGGCGACTCGGTCCTGCGCAGTACGACGCCGCTGGAATCGGCCAGCTATGTCGACATGACCCTCGACTGCCTGCGCCAGCACGGCATCGTCATCGATAAAGAATGGGACGGCTCCTATCGGATTCCTGGCAATCAGCACTATCGATCCGGGACTTATGTCGTCGAAGGTGATTATTCCCAGGCCGCTTTCTGGCTCTCGGCCGGCAGCCTGGGCCGGGCTATCTGCTGCACGGGTCTGCGGTCGAAATCGTCTCAGGGCGACGAAGTCATCGTCTCTCTCATCCGCGACATGGGCGGCCAGGTCGAAGGCAAGACGGAATTGACGGCCTGCCCGTCAGAACTGACTGGACGAGTCATCGACGTCGAAGACTGCCCGGACCTGGTCCCGGTCCTGACTGTCCTGGCGTCCTGTGCCAAGGGCATTACCCGCATCATTCATGCCGGCCGGGTCCGCTTGAAAGAATGTGACCGTCTGCACGCCATGGCCACAGAGCTCAACAAAATCGGCGGCGATATCGAAGAAGAAGACGAAGGCCTCATCATCCACGGCGTCGTCGGCTTTACTGGTGGTACGGTCAGCGGCTGGAACGACCATCGCATCGCCATGGCCCTGGCCGTCGCATCCCAGCGCTGCAGCCAGCCGCTGCGCATCGAAGGCGCTGAGTGTGTCCGCAAATCGTATCCGGAATTCTGGCAGGATTTCCAGGCCTTAGGCGGCATCATCCAAAAGGAGGGGGAGTAAAATGAATACCTTTGGAAAAACGATCGGCCTTACGATTTTCGGTGAATCTCACGGCCTTTCTATCGGCGCCGTCCTCGACGGCCTGCCGTCGGGCGAGGCCATCGACTGGGACGCCGTCCGGACCGAAATGGCCCGCCGCGCGCCGGGGAAGAATAAAATGTCTACGGCCCGCTCGGAAAAAGATGCCTTTGAAGTGCAAAGCGGCTTTTTCAACGGCCATACGACGGGGACGCCGCTGTGCGCTATCATCCGCAACAGTGACCAGCACTCGCGGGATTACGACCAGCTGCGCCACATTATGCGGCCTGGCCATGCCGATTATTCCGGCAAGATACGCTATGGCGGCTTCAACGATTACCGCGGCGGCGGCCACTTCTCAGGCCGTCTGACGGCGCCCCTGGTCTTTGCCGGTGCCGTCGCTTCGCAGATACTGGCCCGCCACGGCATCACTGTAGGCTCCCATATCCTGCGCCTGGCCGGCATCGCCGACAAGCCCTTTGATGCTGCCGGGGAAACAGCATCAACCCTGCAGGCGCTGAAAAAAGAAACACTGCCCGTCCTCGATAAGGCCCAGGCCGGCCCGATGGAAGAAAAAATCCTGGAGGCCAAGAACGACCTCGATTCGGTCGGCGGCGTCATCGAATGTATGGTGACAGGTCTTCCTGCCGGCATCGGTGACCCGTTCTTCGACTCCGTCGAAAGCCAGCTTAGCCACATGATGTTCTCCGTACCGGCCGTCAAGGGCATCGAATTCGGCGACGGCTTCGCCCTGGCAGACCTCCGCGGCTCCCAGGCCAACGACGCCTTTTATTACGATGGCGATGCCGTCAAGACCCGGACCAACCACAACGGAGGCATCAACGGCGGCATCACCAACGGCATGCCTGTCGTCTTCCGCCTGGCCGTCAAGCCGACGGCGTCAATCAGCCAGAAACAGGAAACCATCGACACGGACACGAAGGAAAACTGCGACCTCGTCATCAAGGGCCGCCACGATCCCTGCATCGTCCAGAGGGCCATCCCTGTCGTCGAAGCGGCCGCTGCCTGGGCCATCCTCGACGTCTGCCTGTCGGAGAAAGGGCGGTGCTGGTAATGGATGCGTCTGAAGATATGCCCTTGAACATCGCCTGTTTCGGCCAGCCCGGATCGTATACGTATGAAGCCATGAAGTCCTATTTTGCCGGCAAGAATATTTCGCCTGCTTATGGCTCTCACTTTGAAGACGTCGTTCAGGCCGTCGCTACCCGTCAGGCCCGTTACGGCGTTCTGCCCATCGAGAATTCGTCGACTGGCGGCATCACCGACGTATATGACCTCATCCATCGTTACGACTGCTGCGTCGTCGGAGAAAAATATGTCAAAGTAGAGCATTGCCTCTTGACCCTGCCAGGGACGAAACTCGAAGACATCCGCGAAGTCTATTCTCATCCGCAGGGACTCAACCAGTGCCGTAGTTACCTCAAACACCACGGCGAATGGCAGCTCCACCCCTATTTCAGTACCTCTCAGAGTGCCGAACAGGTTCAAAAAATGGGGGACCCCCATATCGCTGCCATTGCCAACAAGACGGCAGCTGATATGTACGGCCTTGATGTCCTGGTGGAACATATTAACGATAATACCATGAATTATACGCGGTTCTTCATCATCGCCGCCGATATGGAACAGTCCCCAGAGGCCGACAAGATCACCCTGGTCCTGACGACACAGCACCGGCCAGGCGCCTTGTATCACGTCCTGGGCTACTTCTTCTATAACGGCATGAACATGACTCATCTGGAATCGCGGCCCCTCAAGGGCCGGCCCTTTGAATACTTTTTCCACATCGACGTCATGGGCAACCTGCGCAATCCGGCGACATCCCGGGTCCTGCGCAATTTGGCAGAACACTGCAATTATTTTAAAATCTTAGGGAATTACGTATCCGACCAAGGAGAAAATGTAGATGAAATTAGGCGTCATCGGGGCTAAGTTAGGTCATACGGCTTCCCCGGCTATCCACGAAAAATTATTCAGGATTTTACAGGTCGAAGGGCAGCATCAGTACGGCGTCCTGGAAATGGACCGCAGCGATATCCCAAATGAACTTCAGCGCCTGCGCGACGAAGGGTATACGGGAGCCAATGTCACCATTCCCTACAAACTCGACGTCATGCCGTACTTGACGGATATTTCCCGCGAAGCCCGCATCATCGGAGCTGTCAACACGCTCCATTTTACAGATAACGGGATTTTTGGCTATAATACAGACTACAGCGGCTTCGGTCGCTCCCTGGAACATGCCGGTATCGGCATCCAAAAGAAGGACTGCGTCGTCCTCGGTTCTGGTGGCGCTGCCCGGGCCATCATCCAGTATTTGTCCGACAGCGGAGCCAAGTCGATTACCGTCGTATCCCGTCATCCTCATTCCAAGACGGAATTCGATGCGTTCACCAAAAAAATCGGTGCCGATACCATCGATTATGAGGACTTTGAATATTCTCAGGGCGGCGACGTCCTGGTCAACTGCACGCCAGTCGGCATGTTCCCTGACGTCAACGGCTGCCCTGCATCGGAACGTATCATCGCCGCCTTTCCGGCTGTCGTCGATATCGTCTATAATCCGAAAGATACGCAGATTTTGCAGGCCGCCCGTCGCCACGGCGCCAAGACCCTGAACGGCATGTACATGCTCGTCGCTCAGGCCATCGGTTCGGAAGAAATCTGGATGGGCCGGACTATCGATTCGTCTGTGATTGAACAAATTGCCAAGGAGATGGAATCTTATTATGAATGATAAGGTCAATATTGTCCTCATCGGCATGCCTGGATGCGGTAAGAGTACTTTAGGGAAAGCTTTGGCGAAACGCTTAGGACGTGATTTCTACGACGCCGACGACGTCATCGTAGAACAGGAAGGTAAAACCATCCCGGAACTCTTTGCCGTCAGTGAAGACTGCTTCCGCGATGCCGAAGTCCGAGCCAGTCGTACGCTGGCTGCCAAGCAGGGCGTTATCATTGCCTGTGGCGGCGGCGTCATCAAACGTCCGGAAAATATGGCTATTTTAAAAAAGACGGGCAAAGTATTTTTCATCGACCGTTCACCAGATGATATCATCTCCGATGTAGATGTAGCTGTCCGCCCCTTATTAAAAGAGGGCCGGCAGAAAGTCTACCGGCTCTACGAAGAACGCATCACACTTTACCGTGAAGCGGCTGATTATTGCATTGTCAATGATAAAAGCATGGAAGAAGTACTCTATGCCCTTGAAGCACTAATCAGAAATATATGAAGGCCTCAATGAAGGGCCCGCAGGATTTGTTGCAATGTCGTGACTTCCAGCTGGCCCGGTGCAGAGGCTTTTTTAGCCGAACCGAAGGTCAGGGCAGAGCCGAAGATTTCCCCGCTGATGCGGCTGATGGCGCCGAGTTTGCCCATGGACATGGTGATGATCGGTTCATCGGGGTACTGGGATTTGACGGCTTCTGTTGCCGACAAGAGGGTCAGGACGTCTTTAGCCGAGTTCGGCATGCAGGCCAGTTTGGCCACATCGGCGCCGAGTTTCTTCATGCCCATGAGGCGGCCGGTGATTTCATCGAAAGACGGCGTCTTGTCGAAGTCGTGGTTGCTCATGATGACCGTTACGCCGTGTTCTTTCGCAACGGCCAGGATTTTTTCGATGCTGGCGCGGTCGCGGAAGTATTCGACGTCGACGGCATCGACTTTACCGCTTTTAATAGCGTAGCCGATGAGGTCGAAATAGTAGCTTTCAGGAACTTCCGTTTCGCCGCCTTCTTCTTTAGTACGGAACGTGAACAGGATAGCGCCGTTTGGCAATTCCTGGCGGACAGCGGCCAAAGCTTCGCCGACAGCGTCGAGGGACGTGACGTCTTTCAAGAAGTCGATGCGCAGTTCGACGACGTCGTAGATTTTATCCTGGAGATAGCGGCATTCCTGGACGAGTTCGTTCGTAGAATGACCGACAAGGGGGACACAGATTTTAGGCATGCCATTGTCGAGGGCAACATTGCCGATTTTGATCATACGTTGAATTCCTCCTCTTGTGAGTAGTTGCAGTGGATTTTTCTTTCATGACGCTATTATAGCGCAAAAATGATAAGTTGTTAGCCCCTAATAACAAAAAGCGGGGCCGTCATACGAAGATTTATATCATCATGCGAAACACCTTGTGCTTTATAGTTTGTAGAAAAGACCTTTAAATTTAAACCCATCCGCTAACAACTAGCCACTAACAACTTGAAAGGGGCTGTCGCCTATGCGACAGCCCCTTTTGTACACTCACTTTTCGTCCATGATGGCGATAGGTCCTCGTTCGCCTGTCCGGATGCGGACGGCATCGTTCAGGCGGTAGATGAAGATCTTGCCGTCGCCCGGTTTGCCTGTCTTGCAGACTTTCTGGGCGACTTCGACGACTTTGTCGACCGGCACTTCACAGACGACCGTTTCGACTTTAATGCCTGGCAGGAGGTTGATGTTGTACCGCTGGCCGCGGTAGACTTCGACGTAGCCTTTCTGGAGGCCGCAGCCGAAGACCTGGCTGACAGTCATGCCCATGACACCGATGTTGTTCAGGGCTTCTTTGAGCTCTTCCAATTTACTCGGACGAGTGATGATTTCTACTTTTGTAATCGGATGTTCTTCCATTCGTATCACCTCTATAAGTTACGACCGTTAATGCCTGCGGTGTTGACGGCGGCATTGTCCAAGGATGCATTGCCGAGCGGCGTCGCCGGCGTTTCGCCGAAGGGGCTGCCGGACATGATAGCATAATTATAACCCCGTTCGCCGTGTTCGCCAATGTCCAGGCCTGTGATTTCTTCATTCTTATCGGTGCGGACCGTCATGAAGAGGCTGATGATCTTGAAGATGATGAACGTGCCGACAATGGCCAGGGCGTAAGCGACGACAGTGGAAATAATCTGAGCGACGAGCAAATCCGAGCTGCCGTAGAAGAGGCCGTCAGCCCCGGCCGGGTTGACTTCCGTCGTAGCCCAGATGCCGGTGGCGATGGAGCCCCATGTACCGCCGATACCGTGGATACCGAAGGCGTCGAGGGAATCGTCATAACCGAGTTTAGCTTTGACGACGGCGACGGCGAAGTAGCAGATGACACCGCCGACAGCGCCGATAATCAAGGCCGGCAGGGGAGCGACGAAGCCAGCTGCCGGTGTGATGGCAACCAGGCCGGCGATGCAGCCCGAAGCGGCACCGAGGATGGTCGGTTTACCCTGGACAATCCATTCGACAGCGACCCAGGTGACCGTAGCTGCAGCGGCAGCGGCCTGAGAAGCGATGAACGCGCTGGCAGCCAGTGCGTTGGCGCCGAGAGCACTGCCGGCGTTGAAACCGAACCAGCCGAACCAGAGGAGGGCTGCGCCGAGGACGGTCATAGGCAGGTTATGCGGAACCATGGGGATTTTCCCATAGCCATAGCGTTTGCCCAGGAGGACGCAGAGGGTCAGGCCCGAAACACCGGAGAGGATGTGGATGACCAGGCCGCCGGCGAAGTCGAGGGCACCGAGTTTAGCCAGGAAGCCGCCGCCCCAGACCCAGTGTGCCATGGGGTTGTAGATGAAGATAGCCCAGAGCAGGATGAAGACGACGAAAGCGTGGAACTTCATGCGTTCGGCGAAAGCGCCGGTGATCAGGGCCGGTGTGATGACGGCGAACATGCACTGGAAGGCGACGAAAGCCATTTCCGGAATCGTCCCGTTTTCCAGGACAGCCATGCCGACGCCGGTAAGACCGACTTTATCAAGAGAACCGATGAAACCATTAATATCCGTACCGAAGGTCATGGCATAGCCGATGAGGATCCATTCTACGGAAATCATGGCGACGATGAAGAAGCTCTGCATAATCGTCGTCAAGACGTTCTTGTTGCGGACCATGCCGCCGTAGAAGAAGCCAAGGCCCGGCGTCATGATGAATACCAGGGCTGCGCTGATGAGGACCCAGGCCGTATCGCCTGTATCGATCGTCCCCGGATCGGAAGCGAAGGCTGCCGGCGCTGCCATGAGCAGACACGGGAGCAGCACTCCTAAACGTGACCATAATTTTTTCATAATTCCCAACCTCCTGACAAATAAAAAAGATGCCTTTCCTGATGGAACCATCAGGGAAAAGACATCATTGTCTACTGTCATATTTTATTATCGCCAGAATATACGAAAAGCCTGGAAAGATAGTTTATGCTCTCTCTTTCCAGGCTCCTTTGCCGCTGCTATTCTGTTGATGAAATTATTATATAAGTAAAAACGCGTCATGTCAATAACTTTTTTTGAAATTTTTTCAATAAAAGTTAGGATATATTGATTTTAGTAACGAACAGATAAAAAGTATATCATTCAGACGAAAAGAATGTGCCCCAGGAAAATATAGAAAGTCAGGGATACGGCGCTCAGGGCCGTCGTGTTCATGACGACCTGCGTGGCGTAATCGGGGTTGTTGTCGAACTCGATGGCAAACAGGGCCGTATTGACGGCCGTCGGGATGGCACAGTAGATGAGGAAGACCGTGGCACTGACGGCTGTGAACGTGCCGGGCCGGAAGGCATTGGCCAGGTAGATCATGGCCAGGCCGATGAGGGGCAGGGCCGTCATCTTGAGGATGCTGACAATCCAGACGTCCTTGTCGAGCCATTGGATCTTCGTCTGCGACAACTGGGCACCGATGCTGACCATGGCCAGGGGCAGGAGGGCCTTGCTGGCCATATCCATGATAGGCCACAGGAAGAAGTCCTTGGCGTCCCAGCCGACGTAGCGGGCGATGAGGGCCGCAGCCAGGACATAGAGCAGGGGCATGTGGAACATGACAGATAGCGTATCCCTGGCCGTCAGGCGGCCCCGGCCGGCCTGATAGAGGCCGAGCGTGTTGAGGGAGATGCTCTGGATCATGAAGATGATGATCTGTACGACCATAGCTTCGGCCAGATACGGCGTCTGGCCGTTGACGACGAAGGGGTCGTGGGAAAAGACGAGGATGATCAGGGCGACGCCGAGATTTCCCGTGTTGTTGAACATGAAGGCATTGCGGCACGATTCCAGCATGGCTGCATCGTAGTGGCGGATACGGCCGACGATGTTGGCGATGACGAAGCAGATGACCATGAAGAGGGCGATGGCCGCGATGATGTTGATGCTCGTCGCCGGGAATTGCGTCGTATAGATATTGGTAAAGATGAAACTGGGGATGACCAGGAAAAACATGAGCTTCGATAAGGTCTTTACGTCGAGGTGGAATTTCTTATCGAGGAAATAACCGAGGACGACGAGAAAGAAAATGGGAAGCATCGTGTGTTCGATGATGAACCAGAATACCATGAGGGGTATCACTCCTTTTTCAAGATGGATACCCCTCATTATACGCTCAATATGGAATTAGACAACTGGGAAGCTCAGGCATAACTTTCAAAGTAATAGACGATGGTGAGCATCGTTTCGCACATGTACTTCAAGGCGTTGCTGTCCCAATGGAATTCTGGCGAATGGCCAATGACCGGTGCGTCGCTGTAGACGCCGACGTAGTAGAACGAGCTGGGCACGGCGGCGCTGAAATAAGCGAAGTCTTCCGAGCCGGAGCCGCGCTTCAAGGAGACCAGGTCGACGCGGTGGGAACAGTGGTCCTGGAGGATGTGGACGACCCGGTCGGTGACGCCGTCGTCGTTGACGCAGACTGGCGAGAAGGGGACGACGTCCAGGTCGAAGGTGCCGCCGTAAGTGGTAGTGACATTTTTCAGGATAGCCTGGATGGCGTCGAGGATGCGTTTCCGCTTTTCTTCATTATATGTCCGCAGGGTCCCTTTCAGTTCGGCCGTTTCCGGGATGACGTTCGGGTTGTGGCCGGCCTGGAACTGGCCGAAGGTGAGGACGACGCCGTCGCCGTCGGCATGGCAGTTGTAGACGAAGTTCTGGATGGACTGGATGATGTCGATGCCCATCTGGATGGGGCTGATGCACAGGGACGGCTGGGAGCCGTGGCCGCCGCGGCCGTGGAGGGTGATGGTGAAGTCGTCACAGGACGCCGAAATCTCACCGCGGCCGATGCCGACGTACCCCTTGGGCAGGCTGCCGGCGACGTGCAGGCCCAGGGCATAGTCGACGCGGGGGTTGTTGAGGATGCCGGCGTCGATCATGCGGGCGGCGCCGCCGTTGCCTTCTTCTGCCGGCTGGAAGGCCAGGCGGATCGTGCCGCGCAGGCAGTCTTTGTGCTTGTTGAGGATTTTGGCGACGCCCAGGAGATTGGCTGCATGGCCGTCATGGCCGCAGGCGTGCATGACGCCGTCGACGAGGGACGAATAAGGGCAGTCGAATTTTTCCGTCAGCGGCAGGGCGTCGATATCGGCCCGCAAGAGGATGACCGGACCGGGCAGGGCGCCGTGGATCAGGCCGGTGACGCCTGTGCCGGCGATGATTTTAACGTCTTCGATGCCCATGAGGGACAGTTCCTGGAAAATCGTCTTGCACGTATCGAATTCTTTTTCACTCAATTCCGGATGGGCATGGAAATATTCGCGCATTTCCATCATATAAGGTAAAGTCTTGCGCACGGCTTCGTGAATATTAAATGTCGGTGTGTATCTATCGTTCATAGGTCAGTCCTCCTTCATTGAGCCCGATGCATTTTCTATATATGTATATATTATTCTATAATAAAACAAAAAATCCTGCCACCAGGGCAGGACTTTTTTTTAGGCACTCTTTCGTCGGAACAGGCTGTGCTTTTCCATGAAGACGAAAAGAATCGGGATAATGACCAGCGTGAAGACTGTCGATGTCAGCAGGCCGCCGATGACGACGACGGCCATACTGGCCCGCGTTTCCGCCCCGGCCGTCATGGACAGGGCCGTAGGCAGCATGCCGACGACCATGGTCAGGGTGGTCATGAAGATAGGACGCAGCCGGACGCGGCCGGCCTGGATGACGGCGCTGCGCGGGTCCAGGCCCTGTTCGTGCATGAGGGTCAGCGTATAGTCCAGGAGGAGCGTCCCATTCTTGGCGACCAGGCCATCCATGACCAGGATGCCGATGAGGGAATAGAGGTTCAGCGTATTATTGGTCAAGAAGAGCAGGAACAGGGAGCCGATGAGGCCCAGGGGCAGCGAGAACATGCGGATGAACGGCGTCTTGACTGATTCATAGAGGATGGCCAGGATCATGAATATCAGGATGAGCGACAGGAGCAGGGCTTCGCCCAAGTCCGTGAAGGTCGTCGTCATCTGGTCGGCCTGGCCGGTGAAGCGGAAAGTCACGCCGTGCAGGTCCATGGCGTTCAGGTGATTCGTCACGTCCTGGATGACCTCGTTCAGCGGCCGTCCCTGAGGCGAGCCGCCGAGGGTGATGCTCCGTTCCTTGTCGGTCCGGCGGATCGTCACCGGTCCTGTCCCGGCCTGGACCTTGGCTACGTCGGCGATGTAAATGATGTGGCCGTTGGCGTTGAGGGGAATCGTTTCCAAGTCGGACAGGCGGAAGGCGTCGGCCCCTTTGAGGCGGACGTAGATATCCGTGTCGTTGTTGTCGTTTTTGGCGTCATTGGCCAGGACGCCGGCTTTCTGGCCGCTGATGGCATTGGAAAAGGTGTCGTTCAGATCGCTCAGGGACGTGCCGTATTGTTTCAGCTTATTGCGGTCGACGACGAGCTGGTATTCGGGCATGCCGTCCTGGTAGGAGCTGCTGATGTCGCGCAGGCCGGCGATATCGGTCTTCATCATCTGTTCGATAGCCCGTGATTGGGCCAGCAGGGCCTCGCTGTCCTTGCCGCGCAGTTCCAGGCGAAGGTTGCCTGAACCTCCGCCGAAGCCGCCTGTCGTCCCGGATACGGAAGCCTGGGCTTCTTTGACCCGGACGTCGCCGTCATAGATGTGGTCCGCAGCAAAGCGGCGCACGTCGTTGGTGACTTGCCATATCGTCCGCGACCGGTCGCGCCGGTCTTTCAGCGTTACCTGGATATTGGCCTGGTTCAGGCTCTTGCCGCCGATCATCGACGTATAGTACGTGACTTCCGGGACCGTCTTCAAGTAATCTTCGAGCTGGCGCGCTACTTTATCCGTCCGCGTCAGATTGGCATTGGTCGGCAGTTCGACGGTGATGCGGAAACTGCTTTCGTCAGTCTGGGGCATGAATTCCGAACCGACCAGGCCCGTCGGGATCAGGGCCGCTGCAGCGATGAACAGGACCAGGACGGGGATGACCAGCTTTTTGGCGTGATCCAGGCTCCAAGTCAGGATAGACGTATAGTGGTTGCGGGCGCTTTCTTCGATGGCGTCCATTTTATGCCAAATCGGTTTGTCCGGGATTTTCAGGCCCAGGCGGAACAGGCGCGATGCCAGCATCGGCGTCAGCGTAAAGGAAACGAAGAGGGAAAAGAGTGTGGCAAAGACGATGGTCAGGCCGAACTGTTTGAAATACTGGCCGACCATGCCCGTCATGAAGGCAATAGGCAGGAAAACGACGACATCGCAGAGGGTGATGGCGATAGCAGCCATGCCAATTTCCGACCGGCCGTGAAGGGCTGCTGATTTTGGTGCTTCGCCCTGCATGAGGTGGCGGTGGATGTTTTCCAATACGACAATCGAGTCATCGACGAGGATGCCGATGCACAGGGCCATGCCCATGAGGGACATCATGTTAAAGGTGAAGCCGGCCAGGTACATGGCAAAAAATGTAGAAATCAGGGATGTCGGAATGGCAATCATGACGGCCAGCGTCGATCGCCAGCCCCGGAGGAAGAAGAACAGGACCAGCCCTGTCGTGCACAGGCCTTCAATGAGGGTCTGCAGGGTATTGTGCAGGGAATTGCGGATATACGAAGCCGATTCATTGGTAATGGTAAAGGTATAGTCCGGATTGTCCTGGCGCAGTTCGTCCAACTTTTTGGTCACATTGTCGACCGTGTTGACGACGTTGGCGTCGCTGTTCTTGTAAATGGCCATGACGACAGCATCGTCGCCGTTGACGCGGGCATAACGCGTGACCCGCTGGTCTTGGCGCTTGATGGAGGCGACAGCCGTAATGGGAATCTTGGCACCCTTGGCATTGGTGACCTGAATCTGGGACAGTTCGCTTTCATCGGCGTACTGGGCTTTGACGCGGACGTCCGTCGTCGTGCCTGACGAATAAATCGTCCCCGACGGCATGAGGACGTTTTCCGCTTTCAAGGCTTTGACGACTTCTGCCAGGGTCATATCGTAGTGGATGAGCTTGTCCTTGTCGATTTCGACGGCGATTTCCTTATCACGGCCGCCGTTGAGCTCGATTTCCGAGACGCCATCGGCCTGCTGGAGGACATCTTGGAAATCATTTTCTGTCTTGCTGTAGATATCGTCCAGGGAGTGGGAAGATTGGACGGCGACGTACATGATCGGCGTCGCGTTGACGTCGCGCTTGATGACGACTGGCTCGTCGATACCGTCAGGCAGGCTGCCGCGGATGGCATTGATTTTTTTCGTAGCGTCAATGGCTGCCGCATCGGCATTGGCCGAAAAATCAAGCTCCAGTGTAATCCGGGCCTGGCCGTACGATGCCGTCGACGTCATATGTTTTAAATTAGACACAGAAGACAGAGCGTCTTCGGCAGGCTTGACGACCTGCTGTTCGACAGAATCGGCATTGGCACCGGGGTAGGAAATGGACACGGTAACGTACGGTGTGTTCAAGGCCGGCAGCAGTTCAACGCCGATGCGGTAGAAACTGAACAGGCCGAGGACGACGAAGAAGGCGATGACCATAGTGATGCCGATAGGGCGGTCGATAGAAAACTTAGTCAAATTCATGACGGTCACTGCCTTTCTTCGATGGATACGGTCGTACCGTCTTTGAGGCGGGCCAAATTGGTCGTGGCGATGACGTCACCGTCATCGAGGCCGTCCGTGATTTCGATATAATCGTCGTTGCGCAGGCCCGTCGTGACCGTGCGGAGTTCGATCGTATCGTCAGGCCTGATGACGCAGACCTGAGCCTTCCCATCCTGTTCCGTCAAGGCGTCTTTGGGGATGAACAGGGTATCCGGTTTCTGAAGGACGTCGATGGACGACTGGGCGAACATGCCGCCGCGCAGCTTCGCGTCCGGCTGGGCCAGGGTGATGCGGACGACGTAGGTCTTGGTCGTATCGTCCATGGCCGGGCTGACGTAGGTAATATAGCCGTCGTAGTCCTGGGCCAGGGACTCGATGGATACGCTGACGGGCATCCCCTGCTGGATGGCGGCGACGTCGGCTTCGGACAGGGAACAGTCGATGTACATGCCGCTCGTATCAGTAATGGTCAGGACTTTCGTGTTGGCCGCGGCCATGGCGCCGACTTCGGCGTTGCGGTAGGTGACGACGCCGGCCCGCGGGGCCCGCAGGGTCATGTCGTCGAGCTGTTGGGTCAGGCTGTCGACGGTATAGCCGGCTTTGGCCTGGGCGGCATATTTACTGGCCACGCTGGCCGGCACGTCGCCGACATTCTGCGACTCTAGGTTGTCCAGGGCCGATTTGGCGACGATCAGGGCCTGATAGGCTGTATCCAGTTCCTGCTGGGAAATGGCGCCTTCGTTTTTCAGGACGGCATAGCGGTTGTAATTCATGTTGGCCGTGTCGTATTCGACTTCTGCTTTTTGCAGGTCTGACCCGAATTGCGATTCCGCAGCCTTGGAATCGGCGACGGCCTGTTCCAGGGCGGCTTTATCCTGATTGAGGGTCAGGTTCGTGTCGGCCGTATCCTGGATGAGCAGGACCTGGCCCGGCGCGACGACATCGCCGAGATTGACGGCAACATCGGCGATTTTACCGGCATATTTCGTGGAAATGTCGACCTGGGCGACGGGAACGGCCTGGCCGGACAGGGAAATTTTGCGCTTCATATCCTGGCGGGTCACGGTATAGGCTGTGACCGACACGTTCTGAGCCGTGCCTTTTACTTTTTGGACGGTACTGGAATGGCTATAGAGGTAAATGGCTGTACAAGCCAGGAGAAAGATGAGGCCAAAGGCGATGGCCTTGGCCCGCGGGCTTTTTGGGAAATGGAAAGATGGCTGATTCATGGACAGGACTCCTATCGATGTGTTGTTTCTATCATAATGAGTCATTCTTTAAATAGCAATGATTTTTAGGAAATGCTTGCGAAAAATTTATGAAAACTTATATTTCGCCTTCTCTATAATACTATAATAGGGGATACCATCAGGAACCTGCGAAAGTTACGGGACTATGATATAATTTGGACATATGAATAGAAAGGATTGTGAAAGATATGCATGTCGATACACAGTTAGAAGCGGCTCTGCGGGCCCTCGACCATTGGCCTCGGTTCCGCCTGCGCCTTTTTTTTGAAGGCATCGTCGTCGGGATATTATCAGGAACGGTTATCAGCTTTTTTCGCTGGGGCCTGGAAATGGGGACGGTCTGGCGCCAATGGATTTATGCCAACGTCCTGGCCAGCGGCGGCGTACTCCTGAACCTGTCCTGGTTCGGCGTCTTATTGGCAGCGGCCCTGCTCTTATGGCGCCTGGGGATTTATGAACCCAATGCCGGCGGCAGCGGCATCCCCCAGGTAAAAGGCGTCATCTTAGGGGCCATCCGCATGCGCTGGCTGCGCATCCTCTGGGTCAAGCTCGTCGGTGGCATCGTCGGCATCGGCCTGGGCCTGTCCCTGGGCCGCGAAGGGCCGTCCATCCAGATCGGCGCCGTGACGGCCCAGGGCCTGAGCCGGGCCTTGGGGCGGACGCGCATGGAAGAACGCTACCTCATCACGGCCGGTGCCAGTGCCGGTCTGGCGGCGGCCTTTAATGCGCCCTTGGCCGGCGTCATGTTCGCCCTGGAAGAACTGCACCGCAATTTTTCCGGCGTCGTCCTGGCGCCGTCCATGGCAGCGGCCCTGCTGGCGACCATGGTCAGCCGCTACGTCTTCGGCCGGGCGCCGGTCTTCCATTTCGGCATGCTGCCGCCGTTTCCCCTGCGCTACATGTGGCTCGTGGTCATTCTGGGAATCATTATTGGCTTGGCCGGCGTCGTCTTCAACAAGGGCTTGCTGAATATTCATTATTTCTATGATTTACCTGTCTTTCGCAATAATTATATGCGCATTGCCTTTGCCTTGTGCATGGCCGGCATCTTGGGCTATGTCTTCCCGGAAGTCCTGGGCGGCGGCAACGACCTGGTCAACAGCCTCTATACCCTACCCTTATCGCTGAAACTCTTTGCCGGCCTGCTCATCGGGAAGTTCCTCTTCACCCTGGTCAGCTATGGCTGCGGCGTCCCTGGCGGCTTTTTCCTGCCCATGCTGGTCCTGGGCGCGCTGACAGGCGGCATTACGGGCATCGTCTTTGTCCACTTGGGACTCATTTCTTCGTATTACTTGTCCAACATTGTCGTCATCTCCATGGCCGCCTTTTTTGCGGCCTCTGTTCAGTCACCGGTGACGGGAACCATTCTCATCATGGAAATGACCAGTTCTTATGAACACCTGCTTGTCCTCTGTACGGCGTCATTGGTTGCACTGGTCGTAGCTCAGCTCTGCCAGGGCGAACCGATTTATGAAGCTTTATTGCAGCGGAACCTGGCCAAGAATAAGCCCGTCTTATCGTCGGAAGAACGGCGTAATCTCCTGGAACTGACCGTATCCAGCGGCAGTCAGGCCGATGGGAAATATGTCGGCCGCATTGCCTGGCCGGCCCATACGGTCATCGTCGACATCAAGCGCGGCAGTGGAGATATCATCCCTGATGACGATACGTGTCTGCGGGCAGGAGACTTCATTTACGTCCTCACCGATTCCATAGAAGGGGCTGAATCCATAAGAAATATTGTGGAGAAGACGAAGAGCTAAAATAGGTAAAAATGCATAATAATTATAAAAAACTAGTACCAGGTACTAAAAAATACATCTTAAAGTTGAGCATTAACGGACATACGATGTTTAAACGGCGTGCAGAATAAAGAATAAATACGTCAAAAACAGATTATAATTATTAATTTTTTTGACTTATAGTGGGAAGTTTGTTATAATTCAGGACGTACTTGATATTGTGTTCGTTCAAAGAGGTGGTTTTTTGAGAAATCGTATACTGATATTAATGACAACAATCTGCATGTTCGCGTTTACATCCCTGGCTTGTGCCAGCGTTCAAATGGGTATGAGTGGCTCTGTCGTACAGAGCGTTCAATATATGCTTCAGGATACGGGCTATCTGTCCGGTAGTGCTGATGGTGATTTTGGTCCCTCGACAGAAGCTGCTGTCGAACATTTCCAGGCTGACCACGGCCTCACGGCAGACGGCGTCGTCGGCTCCCAGACCATGGAAGCCCTGTCGGAAGCCAGCGGCCGTCCGATTCCTGAAGAATCGTCTTCGACGGAAGGCTATCAGCGTCGTCTTGTCATGGAAGCTACGGCTTACACCGCTGAAGATGGCGGCGGTGATGGCTACACGGCAACGGGACAGTATCTCCAGCGCGGCATGGTTGCCGTCGACCCCGATGTCATTCCCCTCGGTTCGCAGCTCTACATTGAAGGCTATGGCTATGCCGTAGCTGCCGATACGGGCGGAGCTATCGTCGGTGACCGCATCGACCTGGCCATGGATTCGACCAGCGAAGCCCTCGACTTCGGCCGTCGTGATGTCGTTGTCTATGTATTAGGTTAATACGAGCTTGTTTGATAAAAGAGGCGTCTTTATGTGACAGCCTCTTTTTTTTCGCCCCGTTTTGTGTTATCCTTAAATGGACATTATATAGTTATGGAATTCAGGGAGGCTATAACTGGATGAAAAATACTATTGCACTTATCCTCGCTGCCGGCAAGGGGACGCGTATGAAGTCGAAGTTCCCCAAGGTTTTGCACAAAGTCGGCGGCGTCCCGATGGTCGAACAGGTACTGCGGGCTGTCAAAGCAGCCGGGACGCAGCGCCAGGTCGTCGTCGTCGGGTTTGGCGGTGAAACGGTCCGGGATTACCTCGGTGATCAGGCCGAAACTGTCATGCAGAAAGAACAGCTCGGCACAGGCCATGCTGTCCTGCAGGCAGAACCGCTGCTCCAGGGGGAAGCTGGCACCCTCCTCGTAACCTGTGGCGATACGCCGCTGGTCACGAAGGAAACGTTTACAGCCCTTATCGACTGCCATGAACAGAGCGGCGCTGCAGCGACGGTCCTGACGGCACATATGCCGGATCCGACCGGTTACGGCCGCGTCATCCGCGATGAAAAAGGGCAGGTCGTCAAGATCGTCGAACAGAAAGACGGCACGCCGGAAGAACTGGCAGTCGACGAAGTAAACGCCGGCATTTACTGCTTTGATATGTCTCTCTTGTGGGATATGCTTCACAACGTCACCAATGACAACGCGCAAGGTGAATACTATCTGACCGATATCATCGGCATGCTCGTATCGGCAGGCAAAGTCGTCAGTGCCTTTGCTGCGCCGTCCTATGCGGAAACACTCGGTGTAAACTCGCGTCAGCAGATGGCTGAAGCCGAACGGGTCCTGCGCCAGCGTAAACTGGATGAACTCATGACCGATGGCGTTTCCATCATCGATCCGAATAACACCTATGTAGACACGACGGTCACCGTCGGCCGCGACACCGTCCTTTATCCGGGGACGATCCTCGAAGGCGATACGGTCATCGGCGAAGGCTGCCAGGTCGGCCCGTACGTCCGCATGACTAACGTCAAGATGGGCGATGACGACCATGTCCAGTTCATGTATGCTCATGACTGCGAAATCAAGAACGGCTGTGAAATCGGCCCGTTCGTCCATTTCCGGCCCAATACGGTCATCGGCAATCAGGTCAAAGTCGGCAACTATATGGAAGTCAAGAACTCCACCGTCGGCGATGGCACGAAACTGCCGCACCTCAGCTACATCGGCGACAGCGATGTCGGCAGTGGTGTCAATATCGGCTGCGGGACGATCACTGTCAATTACGACGGCAAGATCAAACACCGCACGACCATTGGCGACCATGCCTTCGTAGGCTGCAACAGCAACCTCGTCGCACCGGTCAAAGTCGGCGACTATGCCTATGTCGGCGCCGGTTCGACGATTACCAAAGATATTCCGGCCAAAGCCTTATCCGTTGCCCGGGCACGGCAGCGCAACATTGAAGGCTGGGTCAAGGAAGATACATATAAAAAATAACAATTAATCACTACTTACACAGGGAGGCTCACTATGAGTTACGAAGACGGGAAAAAGCTGAAGATTTTTACGGGGAATGCCAATCCGGAATTGGCCAAGGAAATTGCCGATTACCTCGGTTTGGAACTGGGCAAAGCCTTTGTTGGCAAATTCAACAATGGTGAAATCCAGGTCATGATCGACGAAAGTGTCCGCGGTAAGGACGTATTCGTCATCCAGCCGACTTGCCAGCCGGCCAATGACACCCTGATGGAACTGCTCATCATGGCAGATGCCCTCAAACGCGCTTCGGCTAAACACATTACCGCCGTTGTTCCGTATTATGGTTATGCACGTCAGGACCGCAAGACCCGCGGCCGTGAACCGATTACATCCAAACTGGTTGCTGATTTGATGACGACAGCCGGCATTACCCGCGTCGTTACTATGGACTTGCATGCCGGCCAGATCCAGGGCTTCTTCGACATCCCTGTCGATCACCTCGGCTCGGCTTCCATCATTGCCAAATACATCAATCAGAAAAAAGAAGAAACGGATATGGGCGACATCGTCGTCGTATCTCCTGACCTCGGTGGCGTAACGCGTGCCCGCGATCTGGCTGACCGCGTCAATGCACCTATCGCCATCATCGAAAAACGCCGTCCCCGTCCGGGCGTTGCTGAAGTCATGAACATCATCGGCGACATCAAAGGCAAGACCTGCATCCTCGTCGACGATATCGTTGATACGGCTGGTTCCTTGTGCGGTGGCGCGAAAGCCCTGAAAGAAATGGGGGCTTCCCGTGTCTTCGCTGCCTGCGCTCACGCTGTCCTCACCGACCCGGCTGTCGAACGCATCCAGAAATCGGTCATTTCCGAACTGATCATCACCAATACCATTCCTTTGCCGCAGGAAAAACAGATTGACAAGATCAAAGTCCTTTCGGTCGCACCGCTCCTCGGCGAAGCTATCATGCGCATCTTCCACGACGTTTCCGTAAGCCGTCTTTTCGACAAATAAGGGACCTGTCGTGCATATGATCGTAGGCCTGGGCAATCCGGGCCGCCAATATGAAGAATCGAAACACAACACGGGCTTCCGTGTCGTCGATGAATTAGCCAAGCGCTGGAACGTGACCTTGTGGCAGGATAAGATGGACGCCCTCGTGGCCCAGACCACGGTGAACGGCGAAAAGATTATCCTGGTCAAGCCGCAGACGTACATGAATGAAAGCGGCCGCGCCGTCGGCCCGCTCATGCGCTGGTATAAAATCGATCAGCCCGATGTCTACGTCGCCTATGACGATATGGACTTGGCCGTCGGTCGTCTGCGCATCCGCAAGAGCGGTAGCGATGGCGGACATAACGGCATCAAGAGCCTGTTTGCTAACGGTTGTACTGATTTCACCCGTTTCCGCGTCGGCATCGGCCGGCCCTTGCCGCACCATGACGTCGTCGACCACGTCCTGACTCCTTTCCCGGAAGAACTCCGTGAAGCCTACCAGCAGGGCATTGAAGACGCAGCGACAGCTATCGAAGGCTGCCTGAGCCTGGGCGTCGACAAAGGCATGAACCGCTATAATCCTAAAAAGAAGAAATGAGAAAAGAGGCTGTCATCTGACAGCCTCTTTTTGAGTAGTAAGTTTGCAGTCTGTAGTTTTTAGTGAATGGTTTTAAATTTAAAGGCCTTTATTCGTAGGGCCGTCCCAGAGGGCGGCCCGCCTGATTCCTTTAAAAGGAGGTCCCATGATCCAACAAGTTCATTCTCATCCCGATATATACCGTATCCGCGTCGATTTGCCCGACAATCCCCTGCAGTATCTCAACGCCTATGTCATCAAAGGAGTGTCTGGCAATCTAGTCATCGACACGGGTTTCAACCGGCCCGAATGTAAACGCGCCTTGTGCCAGGGTTTACAGGAATTGGGTATTCGTTTACAAGCCGATACAGCCCTGTTCATCACCCATCTCCACACTGACCACAGCGGTCTCGTCGGCCTCTTTGCCCAGGCCGGCTGTCCTGTTTACATGCACCCCGTCGATTACCAGTATCTCGTCGATTCGGAAGACGGTTCGACGTGGAAAGCGGCTGAAGATAACTTCATGCGCGAAGGCATGCCGCCGGCCGAAATCAAGATGCAGTTCTCCAATCAGGCCCGGACCTTTTCGCCAGACCCGCATTTCCCGGTAAACCCTGTCCATGACGGCGACTGCCTCCACCTGGCCGGCTGCGATTTACAGGTCATTCACACGCCGGGCCATACGCCGGGCCTGTGCTGCCTGTACCTGCCGAAAGAAGAAGTCTTCTTTACCAGTGACCACATCCTCTTCGACATTACGCCGAACATCCAGGTCTGGTATCATATGAAACAGGCCCTGCAACGCTATCTCGAAAGTTTACAGAAAGTGCGGGACCTCCCCGTCCGACTGGCCCTGCCGGGACACCGTGAAGGCGATACGTCCATTGCCGGCCGCATCGACGAAATCGTGGCCCATCACGAACGACGCCTGGCGGAAATCTGCCATCTGGCAGGGCTCTATCCGCACAGCACGGCCTACGATATCGCCCCGCATATGACCTGGTCCATGCGCGGTAAGCCGTGGAAGGACTTTCCGCCGACGCAGAAATGGTTCGCCCTGGGGGAAACGCTGGCCCATATTGAATATCTCGTCGACCACGGTGTCCTGTGCTGCCGTGAAGAACAGGGCTGCCGCCATTATGATTTAGTAAGGACGGAAACATAAGTCCTCGAAGGAGGTTTTTATGAATTTCAGTCTGCCTGGTTTGCGTAATTGGATAATCGCTTTTTCGCTCCTGGTCTGTCCGGCCGGAGCAGCTGCTGCGGGAACGGCGGACTGGTCGTCTACCGGCCGGTCTTTGGCAGCGACACAGGCTGGGACGGCTTCTTTTTATGAAATGGCGTCGGACCTTTTCTGGCGGCGCAGCGATGATAATCGTTTCGCTTCTTATAAAGACTTGGCCGAACCGTCAGAAGATACGGGCTGGTGGGTCAAGACCGATTACCGCAGCTATACCTTTCCCGATTACGGCAGCCTGTCTTTCAGCCAGGACTACAGTGCGACCCTCATCGGTTATGATTCGCCGCATGCCATGGCCCGTTGGGGCGGGACCCTGCATCAGGGCGCTTTTTATACGATGAGCACGTCGAATGTATATACTAATGGTCAGGCAGGAAGCCAGCCTTATGGCGGCGGATCCGATTCCATCAAGGAATACGGCGGCGGGTTTGCCATGGAATGGGGCGATAAGCACGATCGCCATGGCGATGCCGTCATCCGCCTGTCCCAGCTGCAGCATACTGTTTCCTATAGCGACGCCGACGGGAATGGTGACCTGGTCAATTACCGGACCTGGCTGCTTGGCGCCGGTATCCGTTACTATGAAACACGGCTCCTGCCCAAGCAATTCTTCTGGGAACCCCAGGCCGGCCTGTCCCTGGGTTATGTCTTCCCTTACACGGTCAGCGGGGACGACGTGACCTATCAGTCCGGGAATAAACCCTATGTTACGGGCCGACTGGGCATCATGGCCGGCAAATCGTATAGCGTCAACGGCCATGCCGGCCTGCTCTATGGCCGCTTTGGCGTTCAGCGGGAAATGAATGGGACTACGACGGGCAGTCTCCATGGCGATGGCCAGGCACCCCAGACGGCCGATGTCGGTTCCAGCCATTATACCTGGTATGACATGACTTTTGGGACGTCCCTGTCTTTGGGGAAGGGGAATTCCGTCTGGGGTGAATTGACGCGGCGGTCCGGGTCCAATATGGCGCCGACGTGGAGTGTCAATGGCGGACTGGTCCTCAAATGGGGTGGTGCCAGCCGGACGACGCGGGAACGGATGAAGGCCCTGAAGAAAGACCCGCACAGCATCGAATTGGATATCAATAAAAAATAATAAAAAATAACCATTCTCCGTTATTGACAAGTGTACTGATTTAGTCTATAATGAGTACATAAAGAAAAACAATTATTAATTAGTAAATAACTTCTTATATATAAACCGTACATTCGTCAGGGGCCAAGCCCCGAAGGAGGAACCCATATGAAACACGTAGAATTTTACCGTAACGATAAAGATGGCAGCGTTTTAGTATCTGTAGGCACGCAAGTACCGGAAAAACTCATCTATGCCGGCCAGGAATTGACTCATCTCGTCGCCGACACTGTCGATGCAGCTAAAGAAAAACACGTACCGGCTATCCAGAAAATCGATGGTCATCTGGAAGTCCACGTCGGCTCAGTGACACACCCGATGGAAGAAAAGCATTACATCGAATGGATTGCCCTTGTCGATGACAACGGCGTCGACATCCGTTACCTCAAACCCGGTGAAGAACCGAAGGCTGAATTTGAAACGGGCGATGCCGGCGAAGTCTATGCATACTGCAACCTCCACGGCCTGTGGAAAGAATCGTTCGCTGTCAAAGAAGCGCCGTCCCTCGACGGGGCCACCTGCTCGCCGGAATTTGGCGGCTGCGTCATCCACGAATTATAAAATCTAAGGAGGTCACGTCATGAACGTATACGATTTCACTGTCAAAGATATCCAGGGTCACGATGTATCCCTGAGTCAATATAAAGATAAGGTCCTGCTCATCGTCAATACGGCCAGCAAATGCGGTTTTACACCGCAGTACGACGGCCTGGAAGCCTTATATCAGAAATATAAGGATAAAGGCCTGGTCATCCTCGGTTTCCCGTGCAACCAGTTCCTGGAACAGGACCCGGAAGATAACCAGCACATCGAACAGTTCTGCCGCCTCAACCATGGCGTCACCTTCCCGCTCTTTGCGAAAATCGATGTTCGCGGTGATCAGGCAGCTCCGCTTTATCAATACCTCACGGAAGCTGCGCCTTTTAAAGGCTACGAAACCGATAAAGAAAGCGGCCAGCTCATCCAGAAGGTCGTTTCCGAATACTATCCGGACAATGCCCAGGGCAACGGCATCAAATGGAATTTCACCAAATTCCTCATCAACCGGGACGGCAGCCAGGTCCAGCGCTTTGAATCCAGCACGACACCGGAAGAATTAGACCCAATCCTCGAAAAACTACTCCTCTCCTAATAAGAAAAGGGACTGTCGCACATGCGGCAGTCCTTTTTCTGTAGGGGCGCTCCCTACAAATTTGTATTATAAACTATAAAACCATCCGCTAACCCCTAGTCACTAACTGCTAACCCCTAAGAAAGGCGCTGTCTTCACGCGACAGCGCCTTTTTATCCCAGTTTCGCCAGAAGACTCCTTCCTCTTAGGTAGGGGATGAATGGCGATGGATTTCGCAGGTTCGATGCCTGCGAAATCCACCCTATGTCTTTTCTGTCTTAGCCTTTTCACCTCGGCTAGGGTATAATGGTAGATGACAGAGGAGGTGAATCCCAGATGTACTTGACGCAATCGAATGTCATCCGCGGCTTGTCGAAACAAGAGTATACGATGCTCCGGGAAATGTGCCAATATAGCAATAATTTGTACAATGTAGCAGTCTATACGATTCGACAGCATTACTTCGATACCCATCAATTCTTGCGATACGAAGAAAATTACCCCATCTGCAAGGAAAATGAAAACTATGGCTTGTTGCAGGCCGGTGTCGCCCAGCAGATATTGAAAGTGGCCGACCGCAGTTTTCGTTCTTTTTTCGGGCTTTTGCAGAAAGTCAGGGCAGGTGACTATCGGTCGAAAGATGTCCGCTTGCCGCACTATCGTGAAAAAGGGGGATGGTTCCATCTCGTATTGTCGACGAACGCTATCAACATCAAGAACGGCTTCCTGACAGTGCCGATGAGCCGGAAATATGCGAAAATCCATAACGGCCATCGGATTCGGATTTCTGTTCCTGACAGACTGAAGGATAAGACGGTTCAGGAAGTCCGCATCTGTCCCATGTATGGCGGACGGTATTTCAAGATTCAGTATTGTTACTTACAAGACCCAGAACCGGCGAAAACCTCGTCAGACCGCGTCCTGGCTATCGACTTGGGACTGGACAATCTGGCCGCCTGCGTTACCAATACGGGGACGTCGTTCCTCATGGACGGTCGTAAACTCAAATCTATCAACCAGTATTGGAACAAACGCAAAGCCAGACTCCAAAGCATTGCCGCCAAGCAGGGCCAGAAGACGACGAACCAGCTCTGTCAGTTAGCGAAGAAACGCAATTTCCGGATGCAGGACATCCTTCGCAAGACAGCCCGCTATATCCTCGATTTTTGCATTGACCATCAGATAGGGACCCTTGTCTGCGGCTATAACCGGGATTTCAAACGAGAACTGAAGCTGGGCAAAGTGACGAATCAGCATTTCACTCAAATCAATTTGAGCTATCTGCGCAGCACCTTGAAACAGCTGTGTGAACGCTACGGGATAACCTATCTGGAACAAGAAGAATCGTATACCTCCCAGGCCAGCTGCCTGGATTTGGACGACATTCCCGTATACCAGCCGGATGCACCCTATACAGGAACGTTCAGCGGAAAACGAGTCCGGCGCGGCCTGTACCGCTTTGCCGATGGAAGGACGGCTAATGCCGACATCAACGGCGCCGCCAACATACTCCGCAAAAGTAAGCAGAACTTCGATTTCGAGGAACTGTGTAAGGGGCTTTTGGACAGCCCTTTGAGAATAAGGCTATCCTGATTTCAGGAGGAAACTTAAACAGCAACCTTCTCAAGAATCTCCCGCTTCTATAAGCGGGAGAGGTTCAAATGACAAGCCCTGATGAAATGGGGTATAATAAAACCGAAGTGTTATTTGTAGAAAAAGGAGAGTGTTTCCCATGAATAAAAAAGCGGAAAATTTCAAGAAATATCTGGACGAAAAGGATATCAAGGCTTTTACGGTCGATGAAATCAAGGATGACCAGTTCCAGACGGTCGTCTTCCGGTCGGCTGCTGACATCAATGGCAACCGCCTGCCCCTCATCGTCATCCTCGACACCAGCATTTACGGCATGATCCGCGTCCTGGTAGCACCGAAGGTCCTGCATGATGACAATGAAGCCGCCGTCCTCAAACTGCTCAATACGTACAACAAGCAGTACAAGTCCTTCAAATACTATGTCGATGACGAAGGCAACCTCATCCTCGATACGTGCGTCCTCCTTAAAGACGATGAAGTCGACGGCGATTTGATTTACGCCATGTTCGACGTCATCATCCGCCATCTCGGCGAATCGTACAAAGAGCTCATGAAATCCATCTGGGCGTAATATAGGTTATTGTGAGGTTTTTAAATTTTTAGCTGTCCATTCACTAAAAACTGAAAACTACAAACTAAGGACTAAAAAACAGGCTCTCTTTGTGTGACAGCCTGTTTTTTATGACTCTTTTTCATGAATATATACGCGTTTAGACAAAATCGGCATAAGATGAACGTTTTACTAGAAAGGCCTTGCATAAATTTTTTCGAAATAGTACAATGAAGATAACAAATAGTCATCTAAAAAATACCTTAGTCACATAGTGAAAAAAGATGATTTTATCTGCGCAATGTTAAAGATGACTCCTAAGTGTACACGGATTCTTTCAGTTACCAGGTTTTACAGAAAGGGGAAAAGTACTATGGCAAAGAAAATCTTCAAGACAATGGATGGCAACGAAGCTGCGGCTTATATTGCCTACGCCTTTACGGAACTGGCTTCCATCTTCCCGATAACGCCGTCGTCGCCGATGGCTGAACACGTCGATGAATGGGCTGCTCATGGCCGTAAGAACTTGTTTGGCACGACCGTCCAGGTTCAGGAAATGCAGTCTGAAAAAGGGGCTGCCGGTGCTATGCACGGCGCTTTGAATACCGGCGCATTGACGACGACCTTTACATCTTCCCAGGGCATGATGATCATGCTCAGCAACATGTTCAAGATTTCCAGCGAACTCCTGCCCGGTGTCTTCCACGTCGCATCCCGTACAGTTGCCACCAACGGCTATACGATTTTTGCCGGCCATGACGATGCTATGGCTATGCGCGGCACGGGCATCAGCATGATGTGCGAATCGAGTGTCCAGGAAATCATGGACCTGGCAGCTGTCGTCCATGCCACGGCTATTTCCTGCCGCATCCCGATCATTAACTTCTTCGATGGCTTCCGCACGTCCCACGAAATCCAGAAAATCGAAGTCCTGCCGTATGAAAAACTCCGGCCCCTCCTCGATATGGATGCCGTCCGGGCCTTCCGCAAACGCGGCATGAATCCGGATAATCCGGAAGCCATTTCTTTCTGCGAACCGGCTGAAACGTTTATGCAGCACCGCGAAGCCCTCAATAAATTCTACGACCGCGTTCCCGATGTCGCTGAAGGTTACATGCAGAAAATCAGCGAAATCACGGGCCGTGAATACCACCTGTTCAACTATACCGGCGCTCCTGATGCTGAATTCGTCCTCGTCGCCATGGGTTCCGGCGCCCAGACCATTGAAGAAACGGTCAAGATGCTCGTCGATAAAGGCGAAAAGGTCGGCTGTATCAACGTCCACATGTTCCGGCCCTGGTCGGAAAAACATTTCCTGGCCGCTCTGCCGAATACGGTCAAGAAGATTGCCGTCCTGGACCGCACCAAGGAAACCGGCGCCAACGGCGAACCGCTCTATCACAGCGTCGCTGCTACCTTTGCCGTAGCTGACAATGCGCCGAAAGTCTACCACGGCCGCTATGGTATCGCATCGAAAGAATTCTTGCCGGGCGACGTCGTCGCTGCCTTTGAAAACCTCAAAGCCTTCGAACCGAAGAACGACTTCACTTTGAGCATCGTCGACGATGTTACCTATAAATCTCTGCCGCGCGTCAAAGGCATCACGACAGGCGGCAAAGGCCTGAAAGCCTGCAAGTTCTGGGGCTTCGGTTCCGACGGTACAGTCGGCGCCAATAAGAGTGCCATCAAGATCATCGGCGATAACACCGATATGTATGCTCAGGCTTATTTTGCTTATGATTCCAAGAAATCCGGCGGCGTCACCGTATCGCATCTGCGCTTTGGCGATACGCCGATCAAGATGCCGTATCTCATCAATAATGCCGACTTCATCGCCTGCCACCGCCAGTCCTATGTCCATGGCTTCGACCTCCTGCGGGGCATCAAGAAAGGCGGTACGTTCCTGCTCAATACGGTTTGGAAACCGGAAGAACTGGATGAAAAACTGCCGGCTAAATTAAAACGCGCTATTGCCCGCAACGACGTCAAATTCTACATCATCGACGCTGTCGGCATTGCTCAGAAAATCGGTCTCGGCGGCCGCATCAACATGATCATGCAGTCGGCCTTCTTCAAACTGGCCGATGTCATTCCTCTGGACCTGGCTATTGCGAAACTGAAAGAATCCGTCGTCGCATCGTATGGCAAGAAAGGCCAGAATATCGTCGACATGAACAATGAAGCTATCGACCAGGGCCTGTCTGCTATCGTCAAGGTCGATGTACCGGCCGCCTGGGCTGATGCTGTCGATGAACCGGTCGACATGTCGAAACATACGAAATTCTTCCGCGAATTCTCCATTCCTGTCAATGCCCTCGAAGGCGACGACCTGCCGGTCAGTGCTTATGATGGCATCGAAGACGGCCGTTGGCCGACGGGGACCTGCGCCGAAGAAAAACGCGGCGTCGCCATGTTCGTACCGAGCTGGGATGCTGAAAAATGTATCGGCTGTAACCAGTGTTCCTTCGTCTGCCCCCATGCTGCTATCCGTCCGTTCCTGATGACGCCTGATGAAGCCGCTAAGGCTCCGAAAGGCTACCAGGACAAGGAAATCAAAGTGGCTCCGGGCTACAAGTACAATATCGTCGTATCCGTCATGGACTGCCTGGGCTGCGGCAGCTGTACCCATGTCTGCCCGAAACAGGCATTGACCATGAAACCTTTCGACGGCGAAGAATATAAAGCGGCTCTTTGGGATTACGTCATCGGCCTGCCGGTCAAAGCCAACCCGATGGATAAGAATACCGTCATCGGCAGCCAGTTCGAACAGCCGCTCCTCGAATTCACCGGCGCCTGCGCAGGCTGTGCTGAAACGCCGTATTGTAAAGTCGTCACCCAACTCTTCGGCGACCGCATGATGATCGCCAACGCTCACGGCTGCTCCAGCGTCTGGGGTGGCAGTGCACCGGACTGCGGCTATACCAAGAACGCTCAGGGTCACGGCCCGGCTTGGTCGACATCCCTCTTTGAAGACAACGCAGAATACGGTTTCGGTATGATGCTGGCTGAAAAGACGGAACGAAAACTGCTGGAACAGTACATCGATGCCGCTATGGACGTCGCCAGCCCGGAACTGCAGGCAGCCTTTACGGAATGGAAAGAACACAAGGCTGAAAGCGAAGGCACCCGCGAACGTTCGGATAAGGTCATTGCCCTCCTGGAAGCCGAAAAAGACGGCAAACCGGCACTGGAACAGGTCTATGATATGAAACAGTTCCTGGTCAAACGCAGCCAGTGGATCTTCGGCGGCGACGGCTGGGCTTACGATATCGGTTATGGTGGCTTGGACCACGTCTTGGCTCAGGGCGAAGACGTCAACGTCCTGGTCTTCGATACGGAAGTTTACTCCAATACAGGCGGCCAGGCTTCCAAAGCTACGCCGACGGCAGCTGTTGCCCAGTTCGCAGCTTCCGGTAAGAAGACGCGCAAGAAGGACTTGGGCATGATGGAAGCACAGTACGGCTACATCTACGTCGCTCAGGTCGCTATGGGCGCCGATAAGAACCAGTTCATGAAGGCTCTTAAAGAAGCCGAAGCCTACAACGGCCCGTCCCTGATCATCGGTTATGCACCGTGCATCAACCACGGCCTGAAAGTCGGCCAGGGTCAGAGCCAGCTCGAAGAAAAACGGGCAGTCGAAGCCGGTTACTGGCATCTGTGGCGCTATAATCCGGAATTGAAGAAACAGGGCAAGAACCCCTTCATCCTCGATTCCAAACCGCCAACAGCTAACTTCCGCGACTTCCTCATGGGCGAAACACGTTTCTCGTCCTTGCAGCGCACCTTCCCGGATACGGCAGAAGCACTCTTTGAAAAGACCGAAGAAGATGCTAAGGACCGCTACGAAGGCTATGTCCGCATGACAAAAGCCTATGATGACAAATAAATAGTTCGTTGTAAGTGAAAAAGGAGCCGCCCCATTAAGCAAGAACACGCTTAATGGGGCGTTTTTTTTGCACTGTAGGGGTCGCCGCGTGGGCGATCCGTTAGGAATCTGGATGCTTCTCCGGCAGACTGGTCAGAAAATCACATGTATCCTGGGACGGGCTCGCCACGTGCAAGCCCCTACGGATTATGAGCCCCTTCGTGAGACAGCCACTACAAGCCACGAACTACGAGCCACTAGCCATGCTCCCGTCCTTCTAAGAGGCCGGCCAGGATGGTGATGTAGTGGCGGGCTTCTTCGGGCAGGGGTTCTCCGGCAATCTTGATCCAGCCTACGGTCATCGTATCCAGGGGATTTTCGATGGGGATGGCCTGGATATGGCGGCCGATGATCGACGGGGCTACATGGCCCGTGCCGATGGTGTAGGCATCGGTAGACCGTATGACGCTGAACAGGGTGGAACGGTCGGTGACGTAGATGCACTGGCGGCTGGCCGGATTGGGCAGGAGCAGTTCTTCCGAGAACTGGGACTTGTCATGGCCCTGTTCAAAGCGGACACAGGGATATTGCGCAAATTGACTGGGAACGACGTGCTGACACGCCGCCAGGGGATGGCCGCTGCGGACGTAAAGACAGGGCGTAAAGGCGCAAAGAGGCGTGAATTCCAGCTTGTTTTTGTGGAATAAGTCCTGCAGGAAGCGCTCGTTCATATGGGACAAGAAGAGGATGCCCAGATGGCTCTCGCGGGTGACGACGTCGTGGATGACCTGTGACGTCCGCCCTTCGCGCAGGGTGAATACGCAGGACTTGCCCGGCTGGACGTGTTGCAGGGCATGGATGAAGGCTTCATCGGCAAAGGGATAGTGCTGGGAAGAGATGGACAGGATCTGGGGCAGGTCCTGTCTTTTTTCTGCCTGGAAATGGTCGTGCATGGCCGCTGCATGGGAGAGGATGTGACCGGCATAGTGCAGGAATTCCAGCCCTGCCGGTGTGAACGTGATGCCATGGCGGTTGCGCTCGACCAGGGTCAGGGAGAACTCTTTTTCCAGGTCCCGTATGGCCGTGCTCAGGCTGGGCTGGGGAGATGTTCAGAGCCTGTGCGGCAGCCGAAATTGAATTGTGCTTAGATAACTCTAAGATATAACGAAGTTGCTGTAAAGTCATAATAAAACACCTCGAATATCAACCGTACCTATAGAATCGCATATCGTACTTTTATTGTATCAAAATAAAAAAATAGAGGAAAGTTATGAGTTTTTGATACAATAAAAGAATATTTAAAATGAAAATAAAGAATAAATAGGAGCAAAAAGTTAAAAAGAGATGTCTAGCCATGACTTACAAATTATAAAGAAAATATATCGAAATTTGACTTTTTGGAAAGGACATTTCTTCATAGAAATGCTGGAATCGTGAGAACAAGTCATTCTCAATATATGAAAAACCTAGCAAATGATGAAGAAAATTTAAAGGAAATAAGTCGTTGATATAGGAATTTCCTATAAAAGTAAATTGCGCAATGAATATTTTACAGCATATACCTTCCATGTTATACTTTAAGTAAGAAATAGAACGTTTTAGTAAAAGGTGAAACGCCGACATATACATTAAATTTTACGGTTTTTGGAAAACAGACCAGAACTGATATAGATAAAATGTATATGAACAGAAATTGAGAAAGGGGAGCCGATGACATCGATAAACATGTAATGTTAAGAGAGACACTTTATTTTCAAATGTATCCATCATAGGAGGTAATTCATATGAACTCAACAGCAGCATTGGCCCGGCAGGCGGGCATGACAGATGCACAATGGAAAGAAGCCGTCAAGTTCGACAGTACGGACTGGGGCTGGATTATTATGAGTATCGGCATGGCCATCGGCGCCGGTATCGTCTTTTTGCCCGTTCAGGTAGGCCTGGTCGGCGTATGGGTTTATTTATTCTCAGCTATCATCGCCTATCCGGCTATCTATCTCTTACAGCGCTTATTCATCAATACCCTGGCAGATTCGCCACGGTGCGAAGATTATCCCAGCGTCATCAGCGGTTACCTCGGTAAGAACTGGGGCTTCCTCCTGGGGATCCTCTACTTCCTGAGCATCCTCATCTGCGTCTTCATGTATTCGACGGCCCTGACCAACGACAGCGCGTCCTTCCTGTTTTCCTTCGGCGTAACGGATACGCTCCTGTCGGACAGCCCCTTCTACGGACTGGCCATCATCTGCGTCATGGTCCTCATCGCCTCCCGGGGTGAACAGCTCCTGTTCCGCGTATCGACGCTCATGGTCCTGACGAAATTGTTAGTCGTCATCTGCTTGGGCGGCATCATGATCCAGCATTGGAACCTGGCCAACATCGGCGTCTTCCCGGACCTGGGCTACCTCGTCAAGAATACCATCGCCATGCTGCCGGTCACGCTGACATCGATCCTCTTCATCCCCAGCATCAGCCCGATGGTCATTTCCTACCGCTCTCACAACAAGTCCATCCACGTCGCCCGTTATAAAGCCATGCGGGCTATGAAAATCGCTTTCTCCGTCTTGTTCATCACGATTTTCTCGTACGCTATGTCCTTCAACCTGGCCCTCGGTCATGACCAGGCCGTCCTCGCTTACTCCCAGAACATTTCGGCCCTGGCCATCGTTGCCAGAGGGTTTGATGGCAGCGCCGTCAAGATCTTCAGCCTTATCCTCAACATCTTCGCTGTCATGACGGCTTTCTTCAGCGTCTTCCTCGGCTTCCGTGAAGCCTGCCAGGGGATTGCCATGAACATCCTGCGCCGCTTCATTCCGGAAGAAAAAATCAGCAAGACCGTCGTCCGTCACGGCATCCTCATCTTCGCCGTCGCCGTCGCCTGGGGCGCCATCGTCCTCAATGCACCGGTCCTCAAGCTTTTGACCCTGCTCGGCCCGATCTTCGGTATCATCGCCTGCCTCATCCCGGCATACCTGGTTTACAAAGTCGATGCCCTGCATAAATACAAAGGCATCTCCCTGGTCCTCATCGTCTTCGCCGGCATCCTGCTCATCATCTCGCCGGTCATCGCTATGATGTAGTTTTCTAGCAGTTAGGGATTAGCAGTTAGTGGCTCATAGTTCGTAACGCCCTGGAAAACGCTAACCCCTAACCCCTAACCGCTAACCCCTAAAAAGGATTGCCGTCGTACGACAATCCTTTTTTTGCCAGTAAAACGATTGTCTTTAGAATGTGGACAAAAATCTCCTTGACAGGTTAAAAAATGCGGTGTATCATACAACCATCAAATGAACATCGTCCATGAAACCTTTGAGGCGGAAGTAAAAACGATGACGTGCACGTACAGAGAGCCGGGGTGCTGAGAGCCGGCCGACGCAGCTCGTTAAATGGACCGCTGAGGGCACAGTCAAAGGCCGTAAGGCTGAGTATTCTGCGACGTGTTGGCATACGTCAGTTGCCGGGAATATGTTGGTATTCCGTCGAGAGTAGGGTTCGATCCCTGAAACAAGGTGGCACCGCGGAACTTAATCCGTCCTTGACAAGTAACATTGTCATGGACGGATTCTTTTTTTAGGAGGCTCATATGGAAACGCTCAGTCTGGAACAGGTAAAAGCATATCAAGGTGAATATAAGGTCGTGCCCATCTGCCGCAGCATGTATGCCGACGTCCGCACGCCCATCGAAGTATTGCGCATCGTCAAGAACATCAGCTCTCATTGCTATTTGCTGGAAAGCATGGAAGACTCCCAGCGCTGGGGCCGCTACACTTTCATCGGCTATGACCCGCAGATGGGCCTGTACTGCAAGGACGGCACGGTCCACATCAAGACCGGCGCCGAAGTCCAGATCCATACGGACCATCCGGAACAGCTCATTTCCCAGATCCTGGCAGATAATAAGGCGCCGTGCCTTTCGGACCTGCCTCCCTTTACGGGTGGCCTGGTCGGCTACTTTGCCTATGATTTCATCAAATACGCCGAACCGTCGCTGAAGCTCAATGCCGTCGATGACGATGGCTTCAACGATTTCGACCTCATGTTGTTCGACAAGGTCATCGTCTTCGATAACCTGAAACAGCAGATTTACCTCATCGTCAATGTCCGCCTCGACTCGGTCGAAGAAAATTACAACCGGGCCCTCCTGGAAATGAAGCGCATGGAAAGCCTCATCTGCGAAGGCAAGAAGGCACCGGACGTACCGCTGCAGCTCAAGAGCGATTTCAAACCCTTATTCAATGAAGAAGAATATTGCCAGATGGTCGAAAAGGGCAAGAACTACATCCGTGAAGGCGATATTTTCCAGGTCGTCCTGGCCAACCGCCTGAGCGCCGAAGCCGAAGGGAGCCTCCTCGATACGTACCGCGTCCTGCGGACCATCAATCCGTCGCCGTACATGTTCTTCTTCTCTGGCGACGATATCGAACTGGCCGGTTCTTCGCCGGAAACGCTGACCCGCCTGGAAAACGGCGACCTCTTCACCTTCCCTCTGGCCGGCTCGCGGCCGCGGGGCAAGACGCCGGAAGAAGACCAGGCCTTAGAAGACGAACTCCTGCACAATACCAAGGAACTGGCCGAACACAACATGCTCGTCGACCTGGGACGCAATGACCTGGGACGCATCAGCGAATTCGGCAGCGTCCACGTCGAACGCTATCTCGACGTCCTGCGCTTCTCCCACATCATGCACATCGGCTCGACTGTCCACAGTACGATACGCAAGGACAAGACGGCTGTCGATGCCATTGCCTCGGTCCTGCCGGCGGGCACCCTGTCGGGGGCGCCGAAGATCCGGGCCTGTGAAATCATCGACGAACTGGAAGGCCACAAACGCGGCGTCTACGGCGGCGCCATCGGCTACATCGACTTTACCGGCAATATGGACTGCTGCATCGGCATCCGCCTGGCTTACAAGAAAGGCAATCACGTCTATGCCTGCTCCGGTGCGGGCATCGTCGCCGACAGCATCCCCGAACAGGAACATCAGGAATGTCTGAACAAGGCCAAAGCCGTCGTCATTGCATTACAGCAGGCTAATGGAGGGATCGACAAATGATAGTTCTCATTGATAATTACGACAGTTTTTCTTATAATCTCTACCAGCTCCTCGGTCAGTTCGACCCGGATATCACGGTCATCCGCAACGATGAAAAGACCGTCCAGGATATTGAAGCCATGCATCCGGATCACCTTATCATTTCACCCGGTCCGGGCCGTCCCGCCGATGCCGGTGTCTGCGAAGAAGCCATCAGCTACTTCGCCGGCAAGGTCCCCATCCTGGGCGTCTGCTTAGGCCATCAGGCCATCTGCGAAGTCTACGGCGGCACCATTACCTATGCCAAGCAGCTCATGCACGGCAAACAGTCCGTAGCGACGCTGAAAACAGACAGCCCGTTGTTTAAGGGGCTGCCGGAACAAGTCGACGTCGGCCGTTATCATTCCCTGGCCCTCGACCCGGATACGCTGCCCGAAGAATTGGAAGTCCTGGCCCATACGGAAGACGGCGAAATCATGGCCGTCGGCCACAAGCAGTATCCCGTCTACGGCCTGCAGTTCCATCCCGAATCGATTTTGACACCCCAGGGGCCGATGATGGTAGAAAATTTCCTTACATTATAAGTAATATAGATGACTCTTTGAATGGAGGTACTTACGATGATTAAAGAAGCGATTATCAAGATTGTCAATAAAGGCGATTTGACTTACGACGAAGCCCATCAGGTCATGATGGAAATCATGAAAGGCGAAACGACGCCGACTCAGAACGCCGCTTTCCTGGCTGCCCTTTCGACGAAGAGCACCAAAGCCGAAACGATCGATGAAATTTCCGGCTGTGCCGAAGCCATGCGCTCCCTAGCGACGCCCGTTCCCCATCCGGGCATGGAAGTCCTGGAAATCGTCGGCACCGGCGGTGACGGCGCCCATTCTTTCAATATTTCCACGACGTCGGCCATGGTCCTGGCCGCAGGCGGCGTCAAGGTCGCCAAACACGGCAACCGGGCCGCTTCGTCCCTGTGCGGTACGGCGGACTGCCTGGAAGCGCTGGGCATCAACATCCAGCAGGACCCGCAGCTGGCCTTGAAGATGCTCGAAGAAACGAATTTCTGCTTCCTCTTTGCCCAGAAATACCACGCTGCCATGAAATACGTCGGCCCTATCCGCAAGGAACTGGGCTTCCGGACGGTCTTCAACATCCTCGGCCCTCTGACCAACCCGGCCAAGCCGGAAATGTTCCTCCTCGGCGTCTATGACGGCTATCTTGTCGAACCGCTGGCCAAGGTCCTGGCCTCCCTCGGCGTCAAACGGGGCCTCGTCGCTTACGGTCAGGAAAAACTCGACGAAATCTCGCCGAACGGCCCGACGACGATCTGCGAACTCCGCGACGGTTATTACCGGACATCGGTCATCAAACCGGAAGACTTCGGCCTCACGCCGGGGACGAAAGAAGACCTCGTCGGCGGGACGCCGGAAGTCAACGCCCAGATTACCCGCGATGTCCTGTCCGGGAAAATCCAGGGGACGAAACGCAATGCCGTCCTCATGAACAGCGGCGCAGCCTTCTTCGTCGCCGGCAAAGCCGATTCCATCGCCGACGGCATCCAGCTCGCAGCCAGCCTCATCGACAGCGGCAAGGCGACGGCAGCCCTGGAAAAATGCATTGCCGTCAGCAACGAGTGAGAAGGTGCCCTATGATATTAGATGATCTTACGGTAGCCGTTGCCAAGCGGCTGGTCACGGATAAACAGCAGGTCCCGCTGGAAGTCATGAAGCAGCGGGCCCTGGCAGCTCCGAAGAAAGAAGGATTCCCCTTTGAAAGGAACCTGAAGAAGCCGGGCTTGTCTTTCATCTGTGAAGTCAAGAAGGCCTCGCCGTCGAAGGGCCTCATCGCTCCCGATTTCCCTTACGTCGCCATTGCCAAAGAATATGAACAGGCCGGCGCCGCAGCCATTTCCGTCCTGACTGAACGGGATTACTTCCTGGGCAGCCCGCAGTATTTGCAGGAAATCGCCGCTGCCGTCGATACGCCGGTCCTGCGCAAGGATTTCATCATCGACGAATACCAGATTTACGAAGCCCGGGCCCTGGGCGCGTCGGCCGTGCTCCTCATCTGCGCCGTCCTCGACGACGACCGGCTGCGGACCTTCTTCCAGCTGGCCGATTCTCTGGGACTGTCGGCTCTGGTCGAAGCCCACGATGAAGACGAAGTGCGCCGGGCCATCGCCATCGGCGCCCGCGTCATCGGCGTCAATAACCGCAACCTCAAGGACTTTACGGTATCCCTCGATACGAGCTGCCGCCTGCGGCCGCTGGTACCGAAGGACATCCTCTTCGTCGCCGAAAGCGGCATCAAGACGGCAGACCACACGAAGGTCCTGCGCGACCACGGCGTCGACGCCGTCCTCATCGGCGAAACCTTCATGCGCAGTCCCGATAAGAAAGCCATGCTCGACGAGCTGGCCGGAGGCTATCGTGGTTAAGGTCAAGTTCTGCGGCCTCAAGCGGCCCTGTGATATTGCCTGGGCCAATGAACTCCGGCCCGATTATGCCGGTTTCGTCTTTGCCGGCAAGAAGCGCCGCGTCAGCGACGACCAGGCCGCAGCCCTGCGCAAGGCCCTGGACCCGTCTATCCCGGCCGTCGGTGTCTTCGTCGATGACAGTCTGGAACACATAGGGCAGCTGGTGACGGCCGGGACCATCCAGATCGTCCAGCTCCACGGATGCGAAGACGACGCGATGATCGAAGCTGTCCAGCAGACCTTGAAGGTACGGGTCATCAAAGCCTTTTCCATCGCCAGCGAAGCCGATGTCCGGCAGGCCCGGTGCAGCCGGGCCGACTACATCCTGCTCGACCACGGCGCCGGCGGGACGGGGGACTGTTTCGACTGGGCCCTGCTGGCCCATATAGACAGACCGTATTTTCTGGCCGGCGGCCTCAATCCGGACAATGCCGCCCAGGCGGTAGCGCTCCAACCCTTTGCCCTGGATGTGAGCAGCGGCATTGAGACAGACGGCGTGAAAGACAAAGAAAAAATGAAACGATTCATGGCACAAGTACGTGCTTACAGGAGGTAACTACATGAGTACAGGAAGATTTGGCCCCTTCGGCGGTCAATACATACCGGAAACATTGATGAATGAAATCCAGCGCTTGGAAAAAGCATACAGCCATTATAAGAATGATCCCGATTTCCAGGCTGAATTGAAAGACTTGCTCGACAATTATGCCAACCGTCCGTCCCTGCTCTACTATGCCGAACGGATGACCAAAGATTTGGGCGGCGCCAAGGTTTACTTGAAGCGCGAAGACCTGAACCATACGGGTGCCCACAAGATCAATAACGCCCTGGGCCAGTGCCTGCTGGCCAAGAAGATGGGCAAGACGCGGGTCATCGCCGAAACCGGCGCCGGCCAGCACGGCGTCGCTACGGCGACGGCAGCGGCTTTCTTAGGCCTGGAATGTGAAGTATTCATGGGCGAAGAAGATACGATCCGCCAGGCCCTGAACGTCTACCGTATGGAACTCCTGGGCGCCAAGGTCCACGCCGTCACGTCGGGCTCGCGGGTCCTCAAGGACGCCGTCAACGAAGCCATGCGCGAATGGGTCAGCCGCGTCGACGATACGCACTACGTCATCGGCTCGACCATGGGTCCACATCCCTTCCCGATGATGGTCCGCGACTTCCAGTCCGTCATCAGCAAGGAAGCGCGTCAGCAGATCCTCGAACGGGAAGGGAAACTGCCCTCGGCTGTCCTGGCCTGTGTCGGCGGCGGCAGCAATGCCATGGGGATGTTCTACCACTTCATCGGCGATAAAGACGTCAAGCTCATCGGCTGCGAAGCTGCTGGCAAGGGCATCGACACCAAGATGCACGCCGCTACTATGGCCAAAGGGGAAGTCGGCATTTTCCACGGTATGAAATCGCTCTTCTGCCAGAACGAAGACGGCCAGATCGACGAAGTCTATTCCATTTCTGCCGGCCTCGACTACCCGGGCATCGGGCCGGAACACGCTTATCTGCATCAGACCGGCCGTGCCCAGTACATCCCGGTCAAGGATGACGAAGCCGTCGAAGCCTTTGAATACCTGGCCCGGACGGAAGGCATCATCTGCGCTATCGAAAGCGCCCACGCCGTCTACGAAGCCATGCAGATAGCACCGAAGATGAGCAAGGACGACATCATCATCGTCTGCTTGTCCGGCCGCGGTGATAAAGACGTCGCCGCCATTGCAAGATATAAAGGGAGGGACTTACATGAGTAAGATTGGCAACGCCTTTAAGAACGGCAAAGCTTTTATCGGATTCTTGACAGCCGGCGACCCGTCGCTGGACAAGACGTATGAATATATCATGACCATGGAAAAGGCCGGAGCAGACCTCATCGAAATCGGCATCCCCTTTTCCGATCCCATCGCCGAAGGCATCGTCATCCAGGAAGCGGACCTGCGGGCTTTGAAAGCAGGGACGCGCATTGACGACGTCTTTGCCCTGGTCGAACGGGTCCGCAAGGAAACGCAGATTCCCTTGGTCTTTTTGACCTATCTCAATCCCGTCTTCCATTACGGCGCTGAAAAATTCTTTGCCCGTTGCCAGGAAAACGGCATGGACGGCATCATCATCCCCGATATGCCCTTTGAAGAACGCGATGAATGTGCCGCTGCCGCTAAAGCCCATGGCATCGACATCATCTCCATGATTGCACCGACGTCGAAAGACCGTATCCAGAAAATCGCTAAAGTCGGCGAAGGATTCCTGTATATCGTTTCCTCCCTGGGCGTCACGGGGACGCGGACGGAAATCAAGACAGACCTCAAAGAAATCGTCGATACGGCTAAAGAAGTCACAGACGTACCGTGTGCCGTCGGTTTCGGCATCAACACGACGGAACAGGCCGAAAAAATCGGCCGCGTCGCTGACGGCGTCATCGTAGGCAGTGCCATCGTCAAGATCATCGCCAAATACGGCGACGATGCCGCTCCGCACATCTATGACTACGTCAAAGCCATGAAAGAAGCTACCATTCGCGGCTAACAGTTATGCTAGCCCCTAACCACTAGCCCCTAACAACTAAAAAAAGCGCTGTCTTTAGAGACAGCGCTTTTTTTACACTCTTAATGCTGAGCCGGTGCCGGCTGGGCATCGAGTTCAGAAGCTAAGTCGTGGTCGGTCATGGCACAGACGGCCGAGTCGGACCAGACGTTTTCGGCTGTTTCGATCATGTCGATGATGGTGTAGATCGGCAGGATGATACCCATGATGCCGATAGGCGCACCGATGCCGGACATGAGCGACAAAGTCAGGAAGTAGCAGCCCATAGGGACGCCGGCGTTGCCGATGGCAGCCAGGACGGCGACGAAGAGCCAGGCAATCATGGTGCCCATGGAGAGGTCGAAGCCGCCGTTCTGCATGAGGAACAGGGATGTGACCAGGATGAAGGCGGCACAGCCATTCATGTTGATGGTCGTGCAGATCGGCAGGACGAAGCGCGATACCTGGGGATGGACGTTGAGGCGCTGTTCAGCCGAAGCCAGGGTGACCGGCAGGGTACCGGCCGAGCTCTTGGTGAACAGGGCGACGGCAATGGCCGGAGCCATCTTGCGGAAGACGTAAATCGGATTGAGGCCGCGGAGGACCAGGAAAATCGGCAGGACGATGAAGAACTGGATGAGGTTGCCGCCGAGGATGACCAGAGTATATTTACCCAGGGCACCGACGATGACACCGGCTTCAATCTGAGCCGACAGCTGTGCCGAGAAAGCCAGGATGCCGACAGGCAAAATCCAGAGCAGGGCACGGATGAGGGTGAACAGGACTTCCTGTAAGCCCAGGAGGCCTTTCAGGAGGACGGCGCGGTTTTCTGTCTTAGGCATGAAGGCCAAAGCCAGGCCGACGGCTGCAGCGATGAGCATGACCGAGAGGACGTTGCCCGACAAGAACGGCTGAAGCATGTTATTCGGGATGACCGACAGGAAGTGGTCGTAATAGGTGACTTTTTCCAATTTCTGCGGGACATTGGAAACGCCGGAATTGATGAGGTCTACCGGCAGGTTGCCCGGGGCAATCCAGAGGTAGAGTACCAGGCCGATGGCGGCGGCACAGATGGTCGTCAAGAGCGTGTACGTGACGGCATGGGCGAAGATGCGGCCCGTTTCTTTTTTGGCTCCCAGCGCCGATAAAGTAGTAATGACGGCTAAGGCGATAGTCGGTACGGCAATGAACTGGAATAAGCGCGTGAAAACTGTTGCAATGAAATCAAATAATTGGTTCAGTGCCGGAATGCCAAGCCAGCCTAAGATGGCGCCGATGATCAAGGCGCCCATCCACAAGGCGAATTGACGGCCGCGATGCTGGCCTTGGCTGCCGCGGATGGCTTCCCGGGCTTGTTCTTGGACCCGGTCTTGAGATTCGTTGGACATAATTGTCTCCCCCTTTGATAAATCTAAACGAATTCTATAGAATACCGTTTTAGTATATTATAGAAGAGGGGACTGTTTCTGTCAATGGAGAAGGGACAAGTCAGGTAAAAAAACACGTAAAAGGACCGATACACACGCGACATATGTCTACCGGTCCTCTACGTTATAGGATTCATATTCATCTCGTTTTTGGTTCTGGTTACTTTAACCTCGTACAAAAATGTTGAAACAATAATCGTTCGTTGCGCTTGGATTTACTAGACTAACCTATTTGAAAAACATCACACCCATTCGAAAAGTTCGAAGCACTTCAATCAAGATAAGTTAATTCGTAATGTTCATCGACGAACGCTTGCTGATCCTATGGACATTATTTAGTTGTTAATGATCAACGCAATGAAAACTAAATCGTTCTGACTTTTGTTTTCCAAGCTGTGACCCTTACCATCTGATGTGTAAGTAACGTCTCCTGGTTTAACGGTCCGGATTTCTCCGTTGTCGTCATATTCTCCCTCTCCGGAAAGGATGTAATATGCTTCTGCGTTGTCACTGTGAACGTGATAGCCTAAGGAACATCCAGGTTTCAATGTGATTTCGGCGAACATACCTACCTTGTCTTTCAGCGCGGTGGCGCTCAGAAGTTTTCTCTTCAAGATGTACCCCTTACCGCCGGCGGCATGTTCTACTTTCTCTATTTCCACTGGATTCACCCCTTTCTAATGCGCTTACAAAGGAAGGGAAACTTGCTTGCCATTCCTTTCGCATCTCTTGGCTATATTATAGCATATGATTTTACGCTTGTCATGATATATATGAAAATATATTATGTTATTTACGCATCAAAGAATAGACACGTATAGCCTTTGAGAATAATGGGGAACGCGGTCCGCAGGTCGCAGGTCGCAGTCCGCAGGCCTCCCCTGATAGGGGAGGTGGCCTGAAAGGCCGGAAAGGTTGCATTTTCGAACCCGCTTGTGAAAATCCCGTAACCTGCACGGTGATTCAAAAAGCAACCTCTTAGTCAGCGGCGCCGACAGCTCTCCTATGAGGAGAGACTTGGGATAGGGCGTCAAAAAAAGGCGCTGTCGCATAAAGACAGCGCCTTTTTTGAATATTAAGTTTGTAGTTTTTAGTGAAGGCTTTTAAATTTAAATCCCTCTTCTACAAACTTTCAAGAGAAAGGGGCCTTTCATGATGGTAAAAGCCTTCGTGCGCCCCCTACGGTTATGGAATTAGGCGGGATGCCCAAAGGACGTCCCCTACGGGAAAAATAACAAAGTTATTTTTCCTGTAAAATCGGCATGACTTTGGTGGCATGGGGCATGATGTTGATGGTGTAGTCCTTGTCTTTGCCCTGTTCTTTCAGTTTCTGCTGTGCCAGGTCCCACGCTTCCTGGACGGTTTCGACCGGAATCTGGCCGGTGCGGCGGATGTCGTTGAAGTTGCGCGGCAGTGTGACCAGGATGACCGTGTCCTTATGGGTCAGGCAGAAGAGGTTGAAGGCGACGAAGAAGGGAATGGTGAAGTGTGCCCGCAGGGCTTTTTCCATGTCTTCCATTGTGTCGTATTTGAAGCTGTCCATGTAGATGGCCGGTTCTTTGATGTCCCGGGCTTCCATGATGGCGATGATGATGCCGCCGTCTTTGACAGCCATTTCAGCCGGATCGTAGCATTTGCAGCCCTGGTAGAGGCTGACATCGCTGGGATAGCCGCCGGCGCAGGCGATGACGACGTCCGATTTTTCTTTCATCGGGACGCGCTGGATGTCGAGGACGGCTTCCGTGCCGGCCCGCCATGCTTCGTACCAGTCGCCGCCGACCATGCGGCAAATTTCACCGTTGCCGTTGATGACGGAATGGACGAGGAAGCACGGATTGATCTTGCTGCAGGCTTCGACCATGTCATCGTTGAGCGGGTTGCCGTCGATCTTGAGGGCCCGCGTCTTGGGATTGATGCCGTGGCCGAATTCGTCAGCTAAAGCGTGGCAATGGTTGCGCTGGATCGTTTCAAAACCGGAGACGCCCGGCAGGATGAGCTTGCGGCCGCCGCCGTAACCGGCAAAGAGATGGGTCGTAATGCCGTCGACGATGATGACTTTGTCGGCGTCGACGACGTGTTTATTGAGTTTCAATGGTGTGCCGAGCTTGGTCGTACCGAAGTCGACGAGAGTCGGATCCATGCAGTCGTGCTGATAGGTCTTGATGCGGCGGACAACTTCTTCGCCGCAGACGAGGACGTCTTCTTCCGGCGTCTGGGCGCGGTGCGAGCCCTGGGCAAAGACGATGTAGATGTCGTCATCGGGGATGCCGGCCAAGTTCAGTTCGTCGATGATATAGATAAGGAATTGATTGGAATGGTTCCACGTGCGGGTGACGTCGGCGACGACGAGGCAGACCTTATCGCCTTTCTGGACTTTTTCCTGCAACGGGGCGCTGCCGATAGGATGACGCATGCAGTCGATCGTCGCCTGTTTGACGTCGACGGCAGGGACGTGTTTCCCTTCCATGACCCCGACAATGTGTTCTTCCGGGAGCTTGACAGTCTGCGTAGTTTCACCAATATTAAAAGTAAATTCTTTTAATGCCATTCTTTACCACCACTTCTTTTTAAAAATTAAAAATAAACTGTAACTTATTATATCATGTTCAAAACAGTGCGCAAGTTTAAACTTTACGATAATCGTTTAACGTACAAGGGATAGCATCAGCTAGACATTGCCTAGATAGATGTAGTGAAGATAAGAGCTGGCTACTGCCTGCAGCTTCTTCAGCGTTTCTACAGGTGTCACCGGGGCAGACCAGTGGTACTGCGGGAAATAGCGGGTCAGATGCAGGGGGATGTCCGGTGAAATGGATGCCAGCCAGCGGGCTTCGGCGTCCATCTGGGCCGGGTCATCGTTTTCGCCGGGAATGACCAGTGTCGTCACTTCGACATGGCTTACGGCAGCGGCCGCTTCGATCGTGTCCAGCACAGGCTGGAGAGATGCTCCGCAGAGGGAATGGTAGAAGTCCTGGGAAAATCCCTTGAGGTCGATGTTCCAGGCGTCGATATAGGGCAGCAGGGCCTGGAGCGGTTCTTTTTCGATATAGCCATTGCTGACCATGACGTTGACCAGGCCGGCTTCGTGGACGAGGCGGGCCGTCTGGATGATGAATTCATAGCTCAAGGTCGGTTCGTTGTAGGTGTAGGCCAGACCGATGCTGCCGTCGGCCCTGTAGTGCCGGGCCAGGGCCAGAGCCTGTTCCGGCGTCAGTTCCCGGAAGGGCGCTTCCTGTTGGGAAATCTGCCAGTTCTGACAGAAGGGGCAGGTGAAATTGCAGCCCCACGAGCCCAGGGACAGGATGGCGGAACCGGGATGGAAGCGATAGAGGGGCTTCTTTTCAATGGGATCCAGGGCGATGGCCGTGCATTGGCCGTAGTTCAGGGCCTGAAGGCGCTTACCGTCGTAATAGCGGGTCTGGCAGCGGCCGCGATGGCTTGAGGCGATGCGGCAGTGATGGGGACAGAGACGGCAGCGTGCCTGGCCGGACGGGGCGATTTCATAATAAGCGGCTTCCATGGTCTCACCTACTTATAGCGCGTGACTGTGAAACGGTAGAGGTCAGGCTGGACCTGAGGCGGGATGCCGGCTTTTTCCTTGGCAATGGCGATTTGCTGCTGGACCGTGTCGACGCCTTCCAGGTCGGGCAGTAAGAGGCCCGTCTGGGCATGGCTCATGACGATGACGCCGTACTTCTTGGGATCCAGGTCGGCTGGCGAAGCTACGGCTTCGGGCTGGCCCAGGACGTCGACGGAAATATCGATGTCTTTCAGTTCGTCCAGGCTGACCGGGTAGAAGCGCGGGTCCCGCGTCGCAGCCGATACGGCGTTGTGGATGATTTCACTGGCAATATTCATCTGCATGGGCAGGAAGGTGCCGATGCAGCCGCGCAGGCGGCTTCCCTTGTGGAGGGACACGAAGGCGCCGGCCTTGTCCTGCAGGTCTTCAGGCAGGTCTTTGGGTACGTTCATGAAGGCATGGTGCGTCAGGTAGTACGAGATGCTTTCCCGGGCCAGGCGGACGCGGATGTCGGCGACAGCCGGTTTTTCAGCCCGTTTTTCCTGGCCTTCCGGCAGGTACAGGGCGACGCCATAGCCGACGCCGAAGGGCCCTTCATAGGAATAAATCGGCATGACCGGGCGGAAATGGCGCAGGGCGCCGAAGAGGAAATACACCGACGGCAGGCCGCACATGCCGGCTTCGTCGATGAGGCTGCGGCTCATAGTCTTTAAGATGGCCGGGTCCTGTTTTTGCAGGGCTTCCATGACGGTCTTGTCGAAGATGGCCCCTTTCGGCGTGTAGCCGTTCGGCGAACCGGGCAGGAGGCGGTGCGACAAGTCGCCCGATGCGATGATGGCGATGCGCCGGCCCAGTCGGGCAGCGGCCTGGACGACGAGATCGCCTAAGAGGCTCATGCTGTCGTAGTCGTCGAAGCGCGGCGCCATGAGGACGACCTGGCCCGTGAAGCCGGCCTGGCGAAGGTAATATAAGGGGACGAAAGTGCCCTGGTCGACGTAGAGGGGATGGCCGAAGCGGTCGCTCCAGGCGGCATCGAGTCGGTATACGTCGGTCTTGGGCGTGGCTGTTTCAAAGATTTCTTCGGCCAGGTCCATATCGGTGCGGACATCCATGGCCAGCTCCGGATAGCCGAAAGCGTCGAGGTTGCCGTAGAGGCGGGGCGTTTCCACGAGCGTTGCCCCGTCGGGGAAGACGTAGTTATGAGGCGACATGATGACCAATGTTTCCGGTTTCTGGCTGACGATCAAGCGGGCAGCCGCCTGTACGGCCCGGACCGTGGCGTCTATCTTTCGCAGTTCATCGCCGCCGATTTCCGGCAGCATAATCGGCGGATGGGGAAATAACCCCGCTGCGACACAAGCATGTTCCATAAAAAAACCTCCCTCATAATGGTATATGTCTATTATACCATTATGAGGGAGGTTTGACTAAAGGGCTTGTCGCACGACGACAAGCCCTTTAAAGTGGTTAGTGGCTAGCAGTTAGTTGTTAGCAGATGGCTTTAAATTTAAAGCTATCGCTTCAAACATCATACATCAAACATTAAAGAGAAAGGAATCATGCATGATAGCAGAAACCTTCGTACGACAGCGGCCTGTGAAAGCGGTTCAGGGGATTCCCGCAAGCGGGACGCCCTTTGCGGCCTGAGAACTGCGAACTACGAACTGCGGGCCGCCGTAACAGGCCGGCCCCTACTAGTATTCCGTGTCTTCCATGAGGCTGGTCTTGCCGAAGCGGGTCTTCAGGTCTTTCCGTTCCATGCTCCATTTGGACGAGGCGATGGACATGGTCGGGTCGTAGTTCGGCGATTCCATGTTGAGGACGCCGCAGATGAATTCGTATTCCAGGTCGTTGGTGAAATACTTGTCCTTATTGGCCTTGATGGCTTTGACGACGTCGGGATTGCGCTTCTGGTAGCCTTCAGACAAGTAGCAGAACATGGGGATGCGCAGGACTTTGAAGCTGGCACTGTCAGGCTGGCGGGCGACGTCGGGATCGCTGCCGTGATCGGAGAAGTAGATCATGGCGTCGAGGTTGAGGTTATCCCGGGCGTAGTCGTAAATCTGCGACAGGACCCAGTCCGTATAGAGGACGGTGTTGTCGAAGTCGGCTTCCTGGTTGATCTTGCCGTCGTTGAATTTCTGGAACTCTTTCGGGTAGCGGTTGCGGTATTCGATGTGGCTGCCCATGACGTGGAGGACGACGAAGTTCTTTTCCTTCGGATCGACGCGTTTGAGGAACTGCAGGAGCGCGCCGTCCAGGGTCGATTCTTTCAGGTCCCGGTCGACCCATTCGGAGACGTCGGCCGTGTTGGCAACCAGCGTAATCGGTGTATCGGCGACGCCGACGGAGCCCTGGTTGCTGAACCAGTAGGTCTTATAGCCGGCCTTCTTGGCCATGTCGATGATGGAAATGGATTCGTTGAAAGGCTTATTGTTGTAGAAATTCGATTCCGTCAGGGCGTGTTCCAGGACGGGGACCGTGTACCAGACGCAGCTGTAGGCGTTGGTGAACAGCGTGAAGTCCGGATTCGATTTCATCGCCGTCAGCCACGGTGTATTGGGCACGTGGTCCGGATTGTAGGCATTCATCAGCGTCCGCGTTTCCGATTCGCCGATGACGACGATGACCGTGTTGGGATAGTCGGCCGGATGGAGCTGGACGGCCTGGAGGGCATTGTATTTTTCGTCGTGGTTTTCGGCATATAAAGCCGAGCGCTGCATGTAGTCGTGCGTGTCGATGAAGGTCCGGATCGGGAAGGCTTCCGGGAAGATTTCTTCGCTCAAGGCGCCGACAGACGGGGCGATGATGAGCAGTAGCGAAGCCAGGGGGATGATCTTGCGGTAGACGTGTGTCCGGGGCAGGATGTTCTGGCGATAGTTCAAGAGGAACAGGGCTCCCAGGATCAGGGCCAGGGCGACGGCGATGGCGGCTACCTTGAACAGGCCCAGGGAGTGGAAGTATTCCAGCGTTTCTGCCGGTCCCGTCTGGAAGATGAGCAGGGCGCCGGACGTGGTGATCGACGAATTGTAGAGGAAATAGTAGACCCACTGCAGCAAAATGATGAAGAACGCTGCGAACTGGACGAGGGTCATGAAGACGGCCCCGATTTTGTGGGGGAGATACTGCCGGACAATCATGTTCAGGCAGAAAAAGATAGCAAAAAAGTATAGTCCTACATATATATCATATATATTGTTCAAGTAAATCGTATTCGTATTGATCAGGGAAATGTAACTCAAGTAAGGGCCCGTAATGATCCAGCCCAGGCCGATGAGGGCCGGCGGGATGATGGCGCCTGGTGACAAGTGCTTCCAGTACAGGGCCAGGGACAGGACGACAGCACCGACGCCGGGCAGCAGGCCGAACGTCATGTCTTCGATATTGTCGGGACCCATGCCCAGGGAGACGAGAAACTGCCATTCAAAGCAGGAGCCGTAGACTACGGCGAAGATGATAAGCAGCGGCAGGAGCCGATGCCGACATTTGCTGATTGCCTTCGTTGCATGAACCATGTTGTTTGTTCTATCCTCTCTTAATCTCTTTGTAAAAACGGTGTAAACAAAGCGTACCGGCTATATTATACATCAAATGTAGCCGATAACATAGAGGATTTTCGGAATTATTGGAAAAAAAGATAAAAAAAGACTTGCCAAAAATGCCGTGTCATGGTAGAATAGTTTTCGTTGAGGCACTCCGTGCTGATACAATGGTGAAACGGCCCCGTGGTGTAGCGGTTTAACATGTCGCCCTGTCACGGCGAAGATCGTCAGTTCAAATCTGATCGGGGTCGCCAATTGCTCAGGTAGCTCAGTCGGTAGAGCAGGGGACTGAAAATCCCCGTGTCGGCGGTTCAATTCCGTCCCTGAGCACCAACATCAATTACCTATCATGCGGTTGTGGCGGAATGGCAGACGCGCTACTTTGAGGGGGTAGTGAGCGAAAGCTCATGGGGGTTCAAGTCCCCCCAACCGCACCATAGCTTCTCACAAGAGGAGCGCTGAATAGAAACGGCCCCGTGGTGTAGCGGTTTAACATGTCGCCCTGTCACGGCGAAGATCGTCAGTTCAAATCTGATCGGGGTCGCCATATTCTTTTTTTTACAATTTTATATGCGGTTGTGGCGGAATGGCAGACGCGCTACTTTGAGGGGGTAGTGAACGAAAGTTCATGGGGGTTCAAGTCCCCCCAACCGCACCATGTGAAAAGGGCTTGTCGTATGACGACAAGCCCTTTTAAGTGATTAGTGGCTAGTTGTTAGTGGTTAGCGGATGGCTTTAAATTTAAAGCTTTTCTCTGCAAACTACAAACTCCGAACTATAAAGAGATAGGGACCACGCATGATGGCAATGGCTTTTGTGCGACAGTCCCTTTTTTAGCAGTTCGTGTTTCGTAGGGGCCACGAGCCACGAACCACGAACCACGAGCTACTGCTTACTATAAAATCGAAAAAGGGGAATCCCTATGGATAAGGAACATATATTTTTTGAAAATTATGCCAGGAACTGGGACCGCGACCGCAAGGCCGACGCCAAAATCTTGTCGTCTTTCATGGAGCTGGCAGGGATACGGCACGGTTCGGTCATCCTCGATGCCGGCTGCGGGACAGGCGTGCTCCTGCCGTATTTGTCGGCGGCTGCCGGTGATGATGGGACCGTCGAGGGCTTCGATTATTCCCAGCAGATGATCGATGTGGCCAAAGAGAAATTTTCTCACCTGGCCAATGTCACTTTTACGACAGGCGATGTCCTGAAATACCATTTCCCGGAAAAACATTATGATGTCGTCTGCTGCCTTAATTTTTATCCCCATATCGCCAGTCACAGCCGCGATGTCATCCGTCGCCTCTATGAGGCCATGGTGCCGGGTGGGACGCTGCTCATCATGCACGATATGCCCCGCAAGGCCGTCAACGCCATCCACGGCGGCCAGCCCGTACTGCCGCCGGTCGATGTCCTGGAAGAGAAATTGATCAGCGCCGGGTTTTCCGTCGTCATCGCCATGGATACGGACCGGTTCTATCTCATCAAAGTCGTCAAGGAGGCTGACGAAGCCGATTTCGTCTACGACGACGAGGAACAGCCGGTCGGCGTGGCGTCCCATCCCCTCCATCACGGCCATCACCATACGGAAACGAAGCGCGTCCTCAACCGCCTGTCGCGCATTACGGGCCACGTCGAAGCCATCAAGCGCATGATCGAAGACGGCCGCGACTGCAGCGACGTCCTGGTCCAGCTGGCCGCCGTCCATTCGGCCGTAGCCGGTGTGAGCCGGGTCATTCTCAAGGACCATATCGACCACTGCATCGTCGATGCCATCCGTGAACACGACGCAGATGCCGTAGAAAATCTCAAGAAAGCTATTAATACCTTTGTCAAGTAATGGTATAATAGGACCAGAGTATCCATTTGGAAAGGGTGTGACCACGATGCAGTTTCGTGTAGTATTAGGTGATTTATCGGAGTGGAAGGCCGACGGGATCGTATATTCTGCCAGCTCGACCCTCTTGCCAACGAATAGCGTCAGCAGTAAGATTCATCAGAAAGGCGGCTTGTCTTTTTCCGCCTCGTGCCGTACGATCGGCATGTGCCACGTCGGCAGTGCTGTCATGACCAAGGGTTATAAATTGAAGGCGCCTTTCATCATCCACGCTGTCGGGCCGTACTGGGTAGGCGGCAAGCGCGGTGAAGAAGGGGAATTGTTGTCGGCCTATAAAAAGGCCATCCATCTGGCCGATGAAAAGCATTTGAAGCACGTCGCTTTTGCTTCGCTGAGTACGGAAGAAAAACGCTACCCCCTGCAGCGCGCTGCCGCTGCCGTCGTCCCTTTGCTCCTGACCGACGGAACCGGCTTCGACCGCATCGACATGGTCTGCACGAGCCCGGAAGAACAGGAAGCCTATACGAAAGCGGCTGTCTTCTTCTGGCTCCGCCATCTCGGAGACGCTGCCGGCAATGAACAGGCGGCCATGATGGAAGAAGCCGGCGCTGCCCTGGCCCTGCTGCAGAGCCGCGATGATGCACCGGACCCGATTGCCTTGTCGGAAGAGGTCAAGAAAATCGAAGCCATCGTCCATCCTTTCTTGAAGTTGAGGAAACGCAGCCTCGTCGACATCGAACAGGCTGCATCGCAGATCATGGCCTTGTATCCGGCCAGCAGTGCGGAAGGAGTGTAACCCATGGCAAAAAGAAACGGAACCCATGACCTGGACGTCACCGTCCAGTGCCCGGCCTGTCACGAATACGGCGTCTTCCATACGTGGGATGTCATCGACACGGCTGATGCGAAATTGAGCGAACGCGTTCATTTCGACGAAAATCTATTTTTCTACACGTGCCCTCATTGCCACGCCAAAATCCACATGGAAAGCAAGTGCCTATACATCGACCGGGACAAGAAGCTCCTGGTCTGGCACATCCCGGATCCGAAAGAACGGGTCACGTCGAAGGAAGTCCAGGATGCCCTGGGGTCGCCGTCCTTCACGACCTATACCTGCCGGGCTGCCCTGACCTGGGGCGAATGGCGGGAAAAGATCATCGAACTGGAAGGCTCTTATGATGACCGCCTCTATGAAATCATCAAATACGGCGCTTATCAGCTCCTGAGCCAGGAAGACAAGGAACGCCTGCCCCTGGAAGCCTATCACATCGACTATGCCGACGATAGCCACAATCCGGACAAGCTGGCCCTGGTCTTCATGCAGAAAGATGCCAAGGGCATGGCCTATGTCTATCCCATTACGGAACACTTGAAAGAAGTGACCAAGGATATCTTCCTGCCCATCATCGAACAGATTGCCGATGCCAACCGCAAGGCCCAGTTCGACCGTTTCGGCTATTCCTGGGCCCGCCAGTTCACGACGTACATCATCAAGGCCGCCGAAGAAGACAAGAACCGCGAAACCTATGGCAACCTCATCGGTTTCTGGGTCAAGACCATTGGCGACGAAATCTTCCGGGCCGAAGTGAAACCAGAAAAATAATGGTTTGCGGCGGGCCGCCTTGACAGGACGGCCCCTACAAGCCACTAGCCACTAAAGAGGCTGTCGCATGACGACGGCCTCTTTTTATTGACAGATGTTTTAATTAAAAATATAATAAAAATAATGGGTTATTGTAGATTTGTATTCCCTGGCAATTCATAATTTTGTTAGATAGGAAGGAGACATTGGATGTTTTCTATTTTAAAGCGTATTATGCTGACGACGGTCATTGCTGTCGGTTTTATGATTGGCTCCATGACGGTGACGGCTCAGGCCGATATGCCGCCGACGATTGCTGAATCGGCCTGCATGATCGACGTCGATACAGGTAAGGTATTATATCAGGTCTATCCGACCAAGTGGGTCCACCCGGCGAGCACGACGAAAATCGTCACCCTCATTACGGCCCTGGACCAATATAAGGATAAGCTGGACCAGCCCTTGCAGATTTCCTGGGAAGCTGCCAATACGGAACCTTCCTGCCTGGGAATTGCACCGGGCGATCCCATTTCTATCCGTGAAGCCCTGCGGGGCATGATGGTCGTTTCCGGGAACGATGCCGCTGTCGCCGTCGCCCAGACTTTAGGAGGTTCTGTCGCCGGCTATGCGGAAAAGATGAACCAGGAAGCGGTCAAAATGGGAGCTACCCATACGAATTTCGTCAATCCCAACGGCTTGACGGCAGCCCATCACCACACGACGGCCATCGACATGGCCAAGATGGCTGCGTACGGGATGAAGAACTTCCCTGAATTTCGTTATATTGTAGGACTCAAATCCTATGATGTAAAATACATGGATGGTCGGGAACCGAAGCACGTCACGACGACGAACCATTTCCTGACCAGCGGCTATCCCGGCGCGAACGGCGTCAAGACAGGCTTTACCAATGCTGCTGGCGAATGTCTCGTCGCTTCGGCAACGCGCGACGGCCATACGCTGGTCTTGGTCCTGTACAACGACGACAACCGCTGGACCGATGCACCGACCATTTTAGATTACGGCTTCCGGAGATTGCAGACGGGGAAATAGCCTGACCGGGAGCGCAACGAGGGGGTATAGTTATGGCGCACGTTTTGATTATTGAAGATGACAGTATGATCGCTGCCATCGAACGGGACTTTCTTGAGGCCAATGGCTTTGAAGTATCCGTAGCCATGACGGGAAAGGAAGGCCTGAAGATCTTTGATGGCGGAGCCATCGAAGCAGTCCTGCTGGACATCGGCCTGCCTGACACGGATGGCTTCCTGTTGTGCCGCAAACTGCGGGACATCAGCAACGTCCCCATCCTTTTCATCACCGCTCGGGGGAGCGACGACGATAAGATCAAGGGATTGGGACTCGGTGCTGACGATTATATCGTCAAGCCTTTCAATCCATCGGAAATGATGGCCCGCCTGAAGGCCCATCTGGAAATCCATCAGAGACTGTTAGGGGTACGTCTCCAGGATGCCGATGACAACAAACCGGATATCCAAGTCGGCGACTTGCGCATTTTCATCAAGCGCCACCAGGTTTTCCGGGGAAAAACAGAAATCAATCTGACTGGGAAAGAATTCAATCTGCTCTTGTTCCTGGCCCGTCATCCCAACCAGGTCTTCTCCAAGAAGTACCTCTTCGAGATGATATGGCATCTCGATGCCCTGGGCGAACTGGCGACGGTGACGGTCCACGTCAACCGCCTGCGGGACAAGCTCAACGAAGTCGAACCGGAATTCACGGCAATCGAAACCGTTTGGGGAAACGGTTATCGCTTCCGCGTAGAAGAATAAAAAAAATAGGCTGTCGCAAATGCGACAGCCTATTTTTTACTGTAGGGGTCGCCGCGTGGGCGACCCGCTGGATATTTGGTGACAATCTCTCTGGCCGGAAAATCGCTCATGTTCTGGGGCGGGCTTGCCACGTGCAAGCCCCTACGAAGCTAGCCACCAGCCAAAGCTGCCAGCCAGAGCTACTAACCACGAGCCACGAGCCACGAGCCACGAACCGCTAAAAAAGGAGCTGTCGCATTGCGACAGCTCCTTTTTTCACTATTAGTAATTAACGTTGCGGAGTTCGAAGAAGGACTGGGGATGTGCACAGACCGGGCAGACTTTCGGAGCTTCGACAGCTTCTACGATGAAGCCACAGTTGCGGCAGATCCAGGTCTTCTTGTCGGATTTCTTGAAGACTTCCTGTTTTTCGACGTTAGCCAGGAGAGCGAGGTAGCGTTCTTCGTGGTGTTTTTCGATTTCAGCGACTTTTTCAAATAAGAAGGCGATTTTGTCGAAGCCTTCTTCACGGGCTTCTTTAGCGAAGGTCGGGTACATTTCCGTCCATTCGTAATGTTCGCCGGCAGCAGCGTCTTTCAATGCGTTGATGTCGTTGGGCAGTTCGCCGCCGTTGAGGAGTTTGAACCAAATCTTAGCGTGTTCTTTTTCGTTGTTAGCCGTTTCTTCAAAGAATGCTTTGATCTGTTCGTAGCCTGCTTTTTTAGCTACGCTGGCATAATAGGTGTACTTGTTGCGGGCCTGGGATTCACCTGCAAAGGCAGCCTGTAAGTTTTTTTCTGTTTTCGAACCTTTTAATTCCATAATTCATTTCCTCCTTGACAAAAAGTTATATTTGAAATTATTTTTTAGCACCTCTTTGGGTTGATTTCATTGTAGCACTTTTCAACCCCGATGTCAACGGATAATTATTATTTATTAGTAGAAAATTTTTAGCGGGCCCGGTTGTTGTCGTGGCCGTCTGCCGTATGGTCCCGGTCGCCAGCATGGCCGCTGTTCTGACTGCTGCTGCGGCTGTTCTGGCTCTGGCTACTCCGGGAAGATGACGACTGGCTGCTGCGGCTCTGGGATTGGGAGCGGCTGTGGCTGGTGCTGTCGTCGCGGGTATAGGAATCCCACTTCGATTTGACCGTGTCGCCGGCATCTTCGGCCGAGTCCTTGAGGCTGCCGTATTTCGCCTTGAACTGGGCTTCAATCTGGTCCGCTTTTTCCGGGTACATGGCCTTCAGTTTAGCCAGGAGTTCGGCCTTGCTGGCATTTCCCTTGTCCAGGGCACCCTGGATTTCTTTATACTCTTTATAGTAGGCCATCCAATGCTTCAGCGGGCCGTAATCGTTGCTCATGAAGGATGTGTAGCTGCCAAAGGCGCAGGCCAGTGTCAGGATGAGGAAGATGAGGACGCGCTTCATTTACTGCGCCCCCTTCCCGCGGGCTGCGGCGTGGCAGGCCTGACTGGCCGAGCTGGCCGTCATGGCGGCGAAGAGGACCGTCAGGACGACGAGGACCCGCGTCACCAGGGAGAGCGTCGGCAAGGGCAGGAGGTCCGTATAGGCATAGGCCGGGATGAAGGAAATGCCGATGGCTGCCAGGATGACGATGGCCAGGGCCAGGTAGAGGAAGCCGCTGAGGATGCCGAAGAGGGTCCCCAGGACGTCCATGAAGGGGCTGGCGACGGCTTTGGCCGCTTTGCCCATCTGGCTGTCGCCGTCGTTCCAGTTGAAGTCCTTGCCCGTCTTGGCGGCTTCGGCGGCGTAGCGCTGGCGCATGACCTGTTCCCGGTCGTAACGGCGCTGCTGCTGGGCCAGCTGCTGCTGACGGTAGTATTCGTCGTCCCGGTCCTGGTCATAGAAGACGCGGTCTTCCACGCCCGGCCCGAAATCGCCGTAGGCGCCGTATTCGTCGCCGGGCATACGCGGGTTGTCTTCGGGGACGATGGGTTCGCCGATATAATAGCGGTAAATGTTCTTGGGATGTCCCAGTTTACAGCAGATTTCTTCTTCCGACCTGCCTTCTTTGGCACCGAGGCGGAACTGTTCTTCGCAGTCTTCGATGATGCCTTTTAAATCATTTTTGTTGCTCTTGCGGAAATAGTAGCGCAAGAGGTCCATAAATTCATTCTTTCTCATGCTTTACTCTGTCAGGCCCTTCCTTTCCCGTGAGTGCTTCATAGCGCTGGTGAAACGTCGCCCCGTACTGCCAGGCAGCGACGCTGATGGCGGCGATGGCGATGATGACGATGAAGATGGCAAATACCGGCATGTCCGGCAAAAAGGCGACCGACGCCAGGGGCTCTTTTTCCAGGGCGATGCAGATGGCCACCCAGGCCAGGAGCGCGATGGCGCAGACCGTGCAGATCGTGCCGATGATGTAACAGCTGAGATAGGACCGGCGCAGGCTCTGCCGGCTCATCGATGATTTCAAAGCAATTCCTCCTCTTCAATTCATTACCTGTTATCTTAACACAGGCACTATAGCAGGTCAATCGCGGCGGCCCATTCCCTTGCGAAGGGGGGCCTGGGGCTATATAATGATATATAATTCTATTTGTCTTTTGAAGGAGGAATTTTGATGGCTGATTTTGTCCGTTATTATGTAGGTGATGTCGTTCAGATGAAGAAGGCCCATCCCTGCGGCTGCAATGAATGGGAAGTGCTGCGCATCGGCGTCGATTTCGTCATCCGCTGCACCGGCTGCGGCCACCGGGTCATGATTCCCAGGCCCAAATTTGAAAAGTCTGTAAAGAAACGATTAAAATGCGCTGGTGATGAAAGTGAAAAAGCGTAAAAAGTTAGAAAAAGGTATTTTTATTTTTAGGACTTTGTGGTACAATATTCAACAGCCGATATTTTAATGCTTTACTAGAATAAAGAACTAAAGAAAGGGAGGTCATAGGATGAACAACAATACCTTGGATGGAGTGAAGATGCTCCACCATGATGAAATGCGCAATTATGACCGGATCCAGGGGAAAATCATTTCTGTCATTATGAACCACGGCTGTAAGATTATTGAAACGCCGAGTTTTGAAGATTACGATGTATACCAGCACTTCTTTCCACAGCTCCGCCAGCAGATGGTCAAGACCATCGACACCGATGGCCGTGTCCTGGTCCTGCGGCCGGATGTGACGCTGCCTCTCGTCGAAACGGCAGCCCGCGAATTCCCGCGCTCGAACCAGCTGCTCAAGTTCGGTTATGTCAGTACAGTCTTCCGCGAATACTACGGCCGGTCGACGTATGGCAAGGATTTCCTGCAGGGGGGCATTGAAATCCTGGGCGACTCCAGCCCCGAATGTGACGGCGAAGTCATCGTCACGGCGGCTGAGATCCTCAAGGCCGTCGGCGTCGAAAACATCCGCATCGACATCGGTACGGCAGCCTATACGCAGGCATTGTTCGATGGCCTTCCCATTTCGGAAGAAGAGAAAGAAACGCTCAAAGGCTATATGGCCGACCGCAACCTCGTGGCCTGCAAGTCCTATATCGCCGCCCTGCCGGTATCGGCCGATGCCCGCAAGGCCCTGGAAGCCCTGCCGGTCCTCTTCGGGCCCTATGCCCAGACCCTGAGCAAGGCCCGGGATTACTCCATCAACAGCGGCATGCTAAACGCCCTGTCGCGGCTGGAACGGGTCTATGACTACATCCTTTATGCCGGCTATGCCGATAAGGTCCAGCTCGACTTCGGCTTTGCCAGCCGCCTGGGCTACTATACGGATACGGTCTTCAAGGTCTACGTCGACGGCGCCCTGTACGACATCATCGACGGCGGCCGCTATGACCAGCTGTCGTCGCGGTTCGGCGTCGACCGCCCGGCCTGCGGCTTCGGCATGAACATCAATTTGTTGTATGAATACATGAACGATGCCGGCCTGTTGGAAGATACGGAACCATCGTTCCAGATGGCCGTATCCTATACAGCCGGCGACCAGACCCTGGTCCGGGACCTCATGAACTGGCGCAGCCGCGGCTTCCGCGTCGCCGCCTATCCCGATTCGTCCTTCATCGACAGCGGCGATTACAGTATCCACGCTATTTACCGCAACGGCTCGTACTATAAGGACGGCAAGGCCATGACGGCCGAAGAATTGGAAGCACTCATGGGGAGGTTGTAACATGGCGATTCATATTGCACTGGCCAAGGGCCGTATTCATAAAGTGGTCATGAAGTATTTAGCCGAAAGCGGCTATGATTTCCCGACGTATTCCGAAGAGAGCCGCAAGCTCATCTTTGAAGACGCCCAGGGCCAGCTCAAAGTGACCCTGGTCAAGTCACCTGACGTCGCTGTCTACGTCGAACGCGGCGCCGCTGACGTCGGTATCGTCGGCAAGGACGTCCTCATAGAAGAAGCGCCGGGCGCCGACGTCTACGAAGTCATGGACCTGGGCATCGGCCGCTGCCGCATGGCCGTCGCCGGCATTGCCGGCAAGAAGGTCGACATGACCAAGCGCATCACTATCGGCACGAAATATCCGCGCATTGCCCGCAGCTATTTCGAGGCCAATCATCACAGCGTCGACATCATCAAGCTCAACGGGTCCGTTGAACTGGCACCGATCGTCGGCTTGTCCGATGTCATCGTCGATATTGTCGAAACGGGCAATACTTTGAAGGCCAACGGCCTGGAAGTCCTGAAATACTTCATGGATTTCAGTGCCCGCATGATTTGCAATCCCGTTTCCTTTAAGATGAAATATAACGAAATCCAGCAGCTCATGGATGTCATCCGTGAACACAGCATGAAGGCATAACTAAGGGGGAGTTAGAGTGGAATGGATAGATGTACCCAGTGAAGGGTTGACCTTGCGCGACATTCGCCGCATTACTAAACGGGACCAGGCAGAAAGTGAAGACATCCGCAAGGCTGTCGAAGCTATCCTGGCCGACATCGAACAGCGCGGTGACGCCGCTGTCCGGGAATATACGAAACGCTTCGATGGCGTCGACCTTGACAGTTTCCTCGTTTCGCCGGAAGAAATCGACGATGCCGTCGACATCGTCGGTCCCGATTTCATGGCCATTCTGGAAGAAGCGGCCGCCAACATCCGGGCCTATCATGAACGCCAGGTCGAACAGACCTGGATCGACACCTTCCGTCCCGGCGTCCGCCTGGGGGCCAAGTTCACGCCTATCCAGCGCGTCGGCGTCTACGTCCCCGGCGGCACGGCGGCCTATCCGTCGACGGTCCTTATGGACACCATCCCGGCCCACGTCGCCGGCGTCCCGTCCATCGCCGTCTTTACGCCGCCTGCTAAAGACGGGTCGGTCAATCCCTACATCCTGGCTGCGGCCCACGTCGCCGGCGCTACGGAAATCTATAAAGTCGGCGGTGCCCAGGGCATTGCCGCTGCCGCTTACGGCACGGAAAGCATCCCGCCGGTCTTCAAGATCGTCGGCCCGGGCAACGCTTACGTCGCCATGGCCAAGCGCCTGGTCTTCGGCACTGTCGGCATCGACATGATCGCCGGCCCCAGTGAAGTCGGCGTCCTGGCCGACCACGACGCCAATCCGGTCTGGGTCGCTGCTGACCTCCTGGCCCAGGCCGAACACGACCGCCGGGCCGCCGTCTTCCTGGTCACGCCCAGCGCCGCCTTTGCCGGCGAAGTCGAAGCCGAAGTCCGGCGTCAGCTGGAAGAACTGCCGCGCAAGGACATCGCTGCCGAATCCATTGAAAAACACGCCAAGTTCTTCATTGTCAAGGATAAGGACCAGGCCGTAGATATTATGAACCTCATCGCGCCGGAACACCTGGAAATCGCCTTCAGCGACGCCGAAACGTGGGCCAAGAAAATCGTCAATGCCGGTGCTATCTTCATGGGGCCCTATACGACGGAACCCTTGGGCGACTACTTCGCCGGCCCCAACCATACCCTGCCGACTATGGGGACGGCGGCTTTCTCGTCGCCCCTCGGCGTCTATGATTTCGTCAAGCGCAGCAGCCTCCTGGAATACGATAAGGACGCTTTCACAGCTGTCGCCGACAAGGTCATGCGCTTCGCCAATGTAGAAGGATTGCAGGCTCACGGCCTGGCTGTAAGGAGGAGAATCGATGAATAATAACTGGCTTCGCAATACCATCCGCTCTTTTGAACCCTATGTCGTCCCAGAAATCCGGGAGCATACAGTCATCAACGCCAATGAAAGTCCGTACAACCTCTTTGATTTCCCCAAGGTCAAAGCCGATTTCCTGGAACGCATGGCCAAGACGCCGTCGTACCACTATCCGGACCCCTTTGCCGAAGAACTGCGGGCAGCCCTGGCGAAATACGTCGGCTGCCAGCCCCAGGAAGTCCTCGTCGGCAATGGCGGCGATGAAATCATCAGCCTCATCATGAATACCTTCCTCAATCCCGGCGATACGCTCCTGACCCATACGCCGACCTTCGATATCTACGGCATCGACGCCGAAGTCCTCGGTGCCAAGGTCGTCACCGTGTCCGACCTCGACGGCTACCGCCGCAATCGCGACGGCCTCCTGGCCAAAGTGGAAGAACTCCAGCCGAAAGTGACAGTCCTCTGCAACCCGAACAACCCGACAGGGGAACTGCTGCCCCTGGATTACGTCGAAAGCCTGGTCCAGGCTGCCGACAATATCGTCGTCGTCGATGAAGCGTACTTGGAATTTGCCGGCGCGCCGAGCATCATTACCAAACTCTCTCAGTACGACAACTTCATCGTCATCCGCACCTTGTCCAAGGCCTTCGGCCTGGCCGGCTGCCGCGTCGGCTACGGCGTGGCCCAGAAGGAAGTCATCGACGCTTTGGGCCTGACGAAACTCGTCTACAACCTGAACATCCTCTCGCAGAACGCTGCCCTGGCCGCCATGGACTATGCCGATGAAATCCTGGCCCACAACATCCCGCCGACCCTGGCAGCGCGCCAGCATTTCATGGACGCCTTAAAGGACGTGCCGAATCTTACGGTCTATCCCAGTGCGACCAACTTCGTCCTGGTCCGCGTCCCCGACGGCCCGGCCATGGTTAAGGCCCTGCACGACGCCGACATCTGCGTCCGCTCCTATAAGGCGGCAGACCTCAAGAACTGCCTGCGCATCACCATCACCACGGACGACGTCGTCCGCCGCGTCGTCGCCGTCATGACCGAGGAGGCGAAGAAATATGCGTAGTGCCCAGAGCGAACGGGAAACGGCAGAGACGCAGATCGCCGTCTCCCTCAACATCGACGGCTCCGGTACCTTCGGCGGCACGACGGGCATCGGTTTCTTCGACCACATGATGAACCTCCTGGCTTGCCACAGCGGCATGGACATTACTCTCCACGTCCACGGCGACCTCGACGTCGACACGCATCACACCATCGAAGACCTGGCCATTGTCTTTGGCGACGCCCTGACCCGGGCCCTGGGCGACAAGAAGGGCATCAACCGCTACGGCATGTTCTACTGCCCCATGGACGAAGCCCTGACGCGGGTCGTCATCGACCTCAGCGGCCGGCCCTACCTGGTCTACGACGTGAAACTCGCCGTCGAACGCATCGGGACCTTTGAAACGGAAATGCTCAAAGAATTCCTCTATGCCCTGGCCGTCCACGGCCGCATGAACCTGCACGTCACCAATCTCTATGGCGAAAATGCCCACCACATCGTCGAATCGGTGTTCAAAGGGCTGGGTCACGCCTTGAAAGAAGCCGTCCGCATCGAAGGCGACGAAACGAGTGTCTTGTCGACAAAAGGGGTGTTATGATGAAGATTGCGATTATCGATTATGAAGTTGGCAACCTGGCCAACGTATACAATGCCTGGAAACGCCTGGGCATCGAAGCGGCCATTACCCGCGACCCGGCTGTCATCCGCGACGCCGACCTGGTCGAACTGCCCGGCGTCGGTGCCATCCGCGATGCCATGGGGAACTTACAGAAATTCGACCTCATCCCGCTTCTGCAGGAACAGGTCCAGAGCGGCAAGTTCTTCATGGGCGTCTGCCTGGGCATGCAGGCCCTCTTTGAAAAGAGCTACGAAGGCGGCACCTACGACTGCCTGGGTTTCCTGCCCGGCGACATCGTGCCCTTCCACACGAAACTGAAAGTGCCCCACATGGGCTGGAATGAGTTGGAATTCCGCCAGGAACACTGGCTCCAGAAAGGACTGCCGGCTCATCCTTACGTCTATTTCGTCCATTCCTACCATAAATCGCCAGTGGATACGCCCGACGTCATCGCTACGGCCGATTACGGCCAGCCCGTCCCGGCTATCTGCGGCAAAGACAATGTCCTGGGCTTCCAGTTCCATCCGGAAAAGAGCGGCCGCGTCGGCGAACAGCTCCTCCGGAACGTCGTCGATTACGTCATGAAGAAAGGGTGAGACTATGATTGTATTTCCCGCTATCGATATCCAGAACGGCCATGCTGTCCGCCTGCGCCAGGGCGTCAAGGACGACAGTACGACCTATTTTGAGAACCCCGTCGACGCTGCCGTCAAATGGTGCGACGAAGGGGCCATGTTCCTCCACGTCGTCGACCTGGACGGCGCCTTTTCGGGCAAACTGACCAATGCCTCGATCATCGGCGACATCTGTGAAGCCGTCGATATCCCCGTCGAAGTCGGCGGCGGCATCCGCAGTGAAGAAGCTATCGAAACGTATCTGGAAGCCGGTGTCAACCGCGTCATCATCGGTTCCAAAGCCGTCGAAGACCCGAAATTCATTACAGCTATGGCCAAGAAATACGGTTCGTCCCTGGCCGTATCCATCGACGCCAAGGGCGATGTCGTCGCTACCCGCGGCTGGGTCGACGGCAGTGACAAGAAGGTCCTGCCCTTTGCCCAGTCCATGCTCGACATCGGCATCAATACCCTGGTCTATACGGACATCAGCCGCGACGGCATGCTGACAGGGCCGAACTTTGAAATGCTCAGCCAGCTCCAGCAGCTGCCCTTCATCCGCCTCATCGCGTCCGGTGGCATGAGCAGCATCGCTGATCTGAAGAAATTACAGGCCATGGGCGTCTACGGTGCCATCACCGGCAAGGCGCTCTACGAGGGGAAAATCACGATGGCCGAAATCCGCGCATTAGGGGGGATGTAAGATGTTGGCAAAACGTATTGTACCGTGCCTGGACGTCCGCGATGGCCGCGTCGTCAAAGGCAAGCAGTTTAAACATATCCAGGACGTCGACGATCCCGTCAAATTGGGGAAATTCTATTCCGACCAGCTCGCCGATGAACTCGTCTTCTACGACATCACGGCGACCCATGAAAAGCGCCATATCTTCATCGACGTCGTCCGCGCCGTAGCCGAAGCCATTACCATTCCCTTTACCATCGGCGGCGGCATCAGCAGCATCGACGACTTCCACCAGGTCCTTCGGGCCGGTGCCGATAAGGTATCGGTCAATTCGGCCGCCGTCCGCCGTCCCGAACTGATACGCGAAGCGGCCCAGCGCTTCGGCAGCCAGTGCGTCGTCCTGTCCATCGACGCCAAGCGCGATAACCACGGCAGCTGGCAGGTCTATGTCGAAGGGGGCCGTAAGAATACGGGCATCGACGCCATCGCCTGGGCCAAACAGGGCGTTGCCCTCGGCGCCGGCGAAATCTGCATGAATTCCATGGACGCGGACGGCGAAAAGGCCGGCTTCGACCTGGAACTGAACCGCCGCCTGGCGACGGAACTGCCTGTGCCCATCATCGCTTCCGGCGGTGCCGGCACGATGCAGGATTTCAAGGATGTCTTCGACGTCGGCGTCGATGCCGCCCTGGCCGCTTCGGTCTTTCACTTCGGCCAGATCGACATCCCCGATTTGAAGACCTATTTACAGGGACAGGGAATTCCCATGAGAGGGGCAGAAGAATAAATGGAAAGTGTATCGATGAAAGACATTAAATTTGATGAAAAGGGCCTCGTGCCGGCCGTCGTCCAGGAAGGATGCAGCGGCAAGGTCCTCATGGTGGCCTATATGAACGCCGAAGCCCTGAAGCGCACCGTCGAAAGCGGCGATGCCTGGTATTACAGCCGCAGCCGCCAGGAATTGTGGCATAAAGGCGAAACGTCAGGTCATTTCCAGCACGTCCGCTCCATCGCCGTCGACTGCGATGCCGACACGATCCTCCTGACCGTCGACCAGGTCGGCGCCGCCTGCCATACAGGCCACAAATCGTGTTTCTTCCGGTCCATGACGGAATGGGAAAAGACCTATACGGGCAACTTGTCCATGCTGTCGGACCTGCGCGAAGAAATCAAGGAAAAACGCATCCATCCGACAGAAAAATCCTACACGGCTTACCTCCTGCAGACGGGCATCGACAAGATCTGCAAGAAAATCGGCGAAGAATCGTCGGAAGTCATCATCGCCGCCAAGAACGCCGACCCCGTCGTCAAGGATACGTCGGAAGCCGCCGACAACCTGCGCCTGGAAGTCTGTAAGGAATCGGCCGACCTCTTGTATCACCTGTCCGTCCTCTGGGAAGACACGGGCGTCACCGTCAACGATGTCATGAAGGTCCTGGAAGAACGGTCCCATGTCAAGGGCAATAAGAAGACTGTCGGCCATTTGGACAAGACATTTTAAGTAAGAGGAGGAAGGCGCGATGAAGAAAGTGATTTTTGACGTCGATGGCGTCTTGCTCAGTGAAAAACGCTATTTCGACGTATCGGCCCTGGTAGTCTGGGAATGGTATTACAGCCCGCGCTACATGCACCTCAAACCGGAACGGATCACGGCCGACCTTGACGATGATACCATCGCCGCCCTGCGGGCCCGCTTCTGGAGGAACGACGATATCTTATTGTGGCTCAAGAAACACGGCGTCAACAGCAACTGGGACATGGTCCACGCCCACATCGTCGTCACCTTGTGGCTCATGCTGGAAAAGTATGTCGCCGACCACGGCGGTCTGGAAGGGAGTCTGAAGAAAATCGACGATATCCAGTACCTGGGCTCTCTCCTGCGGGGCTATCCCGTACCGACGGCCGACGACGTCTATCGCCGCCTGAGCAATGTCATCCCCGAACGGGCCGGCAAGGACGAAGTCTTTACCTATCTGACCAATGCCGTCCAGTCGTCCCTGGGACCGGGCTCCAAGCAGTGGACGCCCCTCGATTCGCCTTTGTGGCAGCTGGAATTCGAGGCCTTCCAGGACTGGTATTTCGGCGACGAGCTCTATGAACAGACGTATGGCAAGAAACCTTATGCACCGGGGAAACCGGGCTTTTTGACGCGGGAAGAACCACTGGGGACTGTTGACGGCATCCGCAACATGTTCCGGGAATTGAAGAAACGGGGCTATCAGATTGCCATCGCCACGGGCCGGTCGAAAATGGAAATGGAGATTCCCTTCCGGACCTATGGCTGGCTCGACGAATTCGACGAACACTACGTTGCGACCTACAGCGACGTCGAAGAAGCCGAAGCCATGCTGCACATGTCCCTGGACAAGCCCAACCCATTCGCCTATTACCTCGGGGCTTTCGGCAAGAATAAGAAGCATTACCTCGACTACGTCAGCCATCCCGACGACTTCAAGAAGGGCATCTACTACGTCGTTGGCGACTCCCTGGCCGACGTCTGGTGCGCCCGGACCATGGGAGCCACCATGATCGGGACCCTGACCGGCATCGACGGGCCGGCGGCCAAGCCCATGTTCCAGAAGGAGCACGTCCGCTACATCGTCGATTCAGTCGAAGAGATTTTAGATATTTTACCGTAGGAAGCATCATGAAGATTACAGCTATTGAAATCGGGAAGATCGTCATTCCCTTGAAAACGCCGTTCATCACGGCCCTGCGCCGCGTCGACGTCGCCGAAGACCTGGTCGTCAAGGTCCATACCGACGACGGCCACACGGGTTACGGCAACGCACCGGCGACGGTCGTCATCACCGGTGACAGTCACCAATCGGTCGCCGCTGCCATTAAATATACCATCGGGCCGAAACTCATCGGCCGGGATATCGACGACCGCGAAGATATCCTCGACACGATCCATCAATCTATGGTCCACAACACGTCGGCCAAGGCCGCCCTGGACATGGCCGTCCACGACCTCTTCGGCCAGCGTTACGGCCTGCCCTTGTACCGCTTCTTTGGCGGCCGCAAGACGCGCATCGCCTCGGACCTCACCATCAGCGTCAACGCGCCGGATACGATGGCTTCCGACGCCGTCCAGGCCGTTTCTCGCGGCTACAGCCACTTGAAACTGAAAGTCGGCATCGACCCGGCCATGGACTTCCAGCGCGTCGCCGCCATCCGCAAGGCCGTCGGGCCGGACGTCACTATCCGCCTCGACGCCAACCAGGGCTGGAAGCCGAAAGAAGCCATCCGCCTCATCGGCCGCATGGAAGACGCCGGCCTCGCTGTCGAACTGGTCGAACAGCCCGTGGCAGCCGCTGACTTCGATGGCCTGAAACAGGTCACGGACCACGTCGCGACGGACATCATGGCCGACGAATCGGCTTTCAGCCCGTGCGATGTCTTCCGCCTCCTGGCCATGCGGGCCTGTGACCTCATCAACATCAAACTCATGAAGGCCGGCGGCCTGGCCCCGGCTGCCCAGATCGCCGCCATGGCCGACGCTGCCGGCGTCGCCTGCATGATGGGCTGTATGCTGGAAAGCAAAGTCGGCATCACCGCCGCAGCGGCCCTGTCTGCCGGCAAGGCCGTCATCACCAAGAACGACCTCGACGCCGCCGACCTCATGGCCGCCGACCCCGTCCGGGGCGGCATCACCTATGACAAAGACTACCTCGTCGTCCCCGACGCACCGGGCCTGGGCATTACGGCCATTGATGGCTGGCTGCCATTAAAAGATTGACACCGGCGCCGACATTTTTTATAATTAAATAAGTCTGAAAAAGTTAGTCATGGAACCCTTCGGCTTGTACAGCAGGTCTGAAGGGTTCTTGTACGATGAATCGTTTTTTACATAGGAGGTACAATGCGTTTACGAAGAAAACCGTGGATTGACGAGGCTATCAAGGATTATAGTGATTTTCTCCATCTGGAAAGCTGCGAAAGCTATAAGGGAAAATGGCGTTCCCTCTTTAAGAATCCCGATGCGCCGCTGTGGGTCGAATTGGGGACGGGGAAGGGGAATTTCATTTCCCAGATGGCCCAGATTCACAAGGATGTCAATTTCATCGGCATCGAGATCCAGGTCGGCGTCCTCTATTATGCCGGCAAGAAGTGCGCCGCTGCCGAAGTGGACAATGTCCAGCTCCTGCGCTTTGACGTAGCCCGCCTGGAAGATATTTTTGCCCCAGGGGAAGTGGACCGCTTCTTCATCAACTTCTGCGATCCCTGGCCCAAGAAGCGCCATGCCAAACGGCGCCTGACGTACCGCGGTTTCCTCGACCGCTACGCACGGCTCCTGCGGGAAAACGGCCAGATTTACTTCAAGTCCGATAATGCCGGTCTCTTCGATTTCACCCTCGACGAGTTCCGCGAATGTGGCTGGCCCTTGTCGGAAGTGACTTATGATCTGCATAACAGCCCGATTTTGAATGAAGCCATGACGGAATATGAAGCGAAGTTCAGCGCCAAGGGACAGCCCATTTTCCATTGTGTCGCTACGCGTCCCAAGGAAGTGATTGCTCATGTTAAAACCCAGACTGACCGTCCGGACCCGGCGCCGGAGGACTAACGTCCTCTGGCTGGTGGGTATCTTTTCGTGCCTCGTCGTCATCGGCATGGAAAATATCCTCAGCTCGACTTTTGTCCTCGATGGCGGCAGTACGGTCTATGGTTATCTCTTGAAACAATTGGGCTTCCTGGTGATGGGCCTGCTGGCGTCTGCCGGCGTCTGGCATCTGGGCTATCCGTGGCTGCGCCGCTGGTGCGGTACGCTGGTCCTGATCAGCGCCCTGTTGCTCTTTGCCGTCAAGGCCATCGGCATCACCGTCAACGGTGCTCAGCGCTGGCTGGGCTATGGGGCCGTGTCTTTCCAGCCGTCGGAATTTGCTAAGCTGGCAGCCATCATTTGCACGGCTGCGGCGCTGACTTTCTTTTGGGAATGTCACGGTGACCAGCAGACTGTCGTCGAACGATTCACTAAAAAATGGCGCATCGAGCACTTGGCGCCGTCGTTATTGGCAAAGAAGAAGCTCTTCAAGAGCTATGGTCTGCTCTGCCTCTTGCCGGCTCTCTTCCTCTCTGCTATTATCTTGATCCAGCCTGATGCCGGCACGGCTATCGTGCTCTTTGTGCCGTCGGCGTTCATGCTCTTTTGCAGCGGCATCCCGCTCTATGACCGGCACTGGTCGTATAAGAAAATCGGCCTGTGGACCCTTGCGGCAATCGTTATCGGCGTCCTGGCTTTTTATTTCTTTGGTCATGATTACCAGAAAGACCGCATCCGGGCCTGGATATACCCTGAGGACTACAAGAAGACCATCGGCTATCAGATAACCCAGAGCCTCATCGCCATCGGTTCCGGCGGCGTCTGGGGCCAGGGCATGGGGACGGGCATCAGCAAGTTCAGTTACCTGCCTGAAGCCCATACGGACTTCGCTTATGCCATCCTCTGCCAGGAATGGGGCTTTTTGGGCGGTGTCCTGGTCTTATTCCTGTTTTTCGCCCTGATTTATTTTGGCGTCCAGGCGGCAGGCTCCTGTCAGGACCGGTTCGGCATGTTCCTGGCCATGGGAATTACCTTTTCTCTCGGCGGTCAGGGCCTGGTCAACATGGCCATGGTTACGGACCTGTTTCCCGTCGTCGGTGTCCCGCTGCCCTTCATCAGTTACGGCGGGTCATCCCTTATTTTGAACCTGATTTCTGCGTCGCTCCTGCTGCGCGTCAGCTATGATAATTACATGGCCGCGGCCAGGGCGCAGGACTTGAGTGCCCAGCAGGCCCGGCAGGCTTTGCGTCCGCCCTTTATGGGGCATTGAATTTAGGAGGATTTTGATTTTATGGAACAACGAAGAATTATACATGTGGAAGAACGGCTGCCTATCTTGCCGACGATTCCCCTGAGTTTACAGCATCTCTTTGCCATGTTCGGCTCGACGGTCCTGGTCCCGTTCCTGCTCCACGTCGACCCGGCGACGGCCCTGTTCATGAACGGCGTCGGTACGCTCATTTATCTGACCATTTGTAAATGGCGCCTGCCGGCCTACCTCGGTTCGAGTTTCGCTTTCATTTCGCCGGTCCTGGCTGTCTGCGCGACACCGGGCATGTCCTATGGCGACGCCCAGGGGGGCTTCATCGTCTTCGGCCTGTCCTTCATGATCCTGGCGGCCATTGTCGACAAGGTCGGCACCAAGTGGATCGACGTCCTCTTCCCGCCGGCTGCCATGGGCTCCATCGTAGCCATCATCGGCCTGGAACTGGCGCCGCTGGCCATGAATATGTCCGGTTATATGGGCGAAGTCCAGGGCATGTCCAATGAAACGGCCATGATCATTTCGACGTTCACCCTGGTCGTCACCATCCTGGCCACCGTCCTCGGCCGGGGCTTCATCGGCATCATCCCCATCCTCATCGGCGTCATTGCCGGCTATATCCTGTCGTTCTTCATGGGCGTCGTCGATTGGACCCATGTCCAGGAAATGCCCTGGTTCGCCTTTCCGACCTTCTATAAGCCGGAATTCAATCTCAGCGCTATCATGATGATCATGCCGGCCCTGTTCGTCGTCCTGGCCGAACATCTGGGCCATCTCTTCGTCACCAGCGATATCGTCGGCCGAGACCTCATCAAGGACCCGGGCCTGCACCGGTCGCTCTTTGCCGACGGCTTGTCCAATGTCCTGTCCGGCCTGGTCGGTTCGACGCCGAATACGACGTATGGTGAAAACATGGGCGTCATGGCCATTACCGGCGTATACAGTACGTGGGTCATAGGCGGCGCTGCTGTCTTTGCCATCCTCTTTTCCTTCGTCGGCAAGATCGCAGCCCTCATCCACGCCATCCCGACGCCGGTCATGGGCGGTGTCTGCATCCTCCTGTTCGGCTTCATCGCCGCTTCGGGCCTGCGCATGCTCGTCGAAAAGAAAGTCGATTATACGCGCTCGAAGAACCTCATCCTCACGGCTGTCACCATGATTTCCGGCCTCAGCGGGGCGACTATCGTCCTCGGTCCGGTCCAGCTCAAGGGCATGGGCCTGGCTACGGTCGTTGCCATGGTCATGAGCCTCATCTTCCTTTTCTTTGAAAAGATTCATTGGGCCAACGAATAGCAGGCCATCTGAAAGGAGTTCCGTCTATGACTATTCCACAACCGAAAACCCGCGACGATTTGATCGCGCTGCTCTCGATTACCGATCCTGATGAACTCCAGGCGCTTTATGATGCGGCTTATGCCGTCAAGGCCGCCGGTGTGGGACGCGTCGTCTATTACCGGGGCCTCGTCGAATTTTCCAATTACTGTATTAAAGACTGCAAATACTGCGGCATCCGCAAGAGCAATGACGAAGTAGAACGCTTCGATACGCCGCGCGAAGACATCCTGGCCATGGCCCGCTGGGCCTGGGAGAACCGCTACGGCTCCCTGACCCTCCAGTCCGGCGAACGGCAGGATGAAGAGTTCATCGACTACGTCGAAGGCCTAGTCCGCGACATCAAGGACCTGAGCCACGGCGAACTGGGCCTGACCCTCTGCGTCGGCGAACAGACGGAAGAAACGTACCGCCGCTGGTTCGACGCCGGCGCCCACCGCTATCTCCTGCGCATCGAAACGAGCAATCCCGACCTCTACGCGACGCTCCATCCCCAGGACGGCCATCACCGCTGGCAGGTCCGCAAGGACTGCCTGGACAGCCTGCGCCGCATCGGCTACCAGGTCGGGACAGGGGACATGATCGGCCTGCCCGGCCAGACCCTGGGCGATTTGGCCGATGACATCCTCTTTTACCGGGACATGGACATCGACATGATCGGCATGGGTCCCTACGTCGTCCATCACAATACACCGGTCGGCAAAGATGTCATGGCTGCCGGTATGGACAGTGCCGAAGAAAAGAAGCGGCGCCTGGAACTGGGCCTCAAGATGATCGCCGTTACGCGCCTCTTCCTGCCCGACGTCAACATCGCCGCCACGACGGCCCTCCAGGCCCTCCATCCCCTGGGACGGGAACTGGGCCTCAAAGCCGGGGCCAACGTCCTCATGCCTATCGTCACGGTCCCCAAATATCGCCCACAGTACCTCTTATACGACAACAAACCCTGTGTCGACGAAGTACCGGACCAGTGCAAGAACTGCCTCAGCGCCCGTGTAGCCTCCGTAGGCGACACTATCGGCCTGGGACAATGGGGCGATTCGCCGCACTTTTTCCATAAGAAATAGTAGAGGGCGCCCAGAGTGCGCCCTGCCGGACATTTGAACGGTTCTCTAAAAAACTAATTGGATAATCGCACATATCCTGAATCGGGCTTGCCACGTGCAAGCCCCTACAGATTGTAAATCATAAAAAGGCCCCGATTGGGGGCCTTTGCTAATTCCTAGCCACTAGCGGCTAACCGCTCAAAAAGCCCTGTCACCTACGCGACAGGGCTTTTTGGAAATTGGCGGAAAGGGTGGGATTCGAACCCACGGTGCGTTGCCGCATCACTAGTTTTCAAGACTAGCTCCTTAAACCACTCGGACACCTTTCCATAACGAAACTATTATAGCAGAGTTTTCACAACTCCGTCAAGGACGGCACAGGGACTTGCTAATTGACTTTTATATGGTATATAATTAGGTGTATCTTTATGTCTAAATCTTTTGTTTATAGAAAAGGGGCAGTGATAATGTATCACATAAGTGTTTTGACAGGACGTCAGGATGAAGATGATTTTGGAGAGAGACTGCGCGATGTAGCGCGCGTTGAATATTGTCCTCCCGGAGATGAAGAAGAATTGGCCGACAGGCTCGAAGATGCAGATGTCATCATCTGTAAGTCCGAACCGATTACGGCATCCCTTCTGGAAGAATTGGACGATCTGAAATTGATCGTCGTCTTATCGACTCGGTCGGATAATGTTGATTTGGCGGCTGCCCGGGAAAAGGGCGTCATGGTCATCAATAATACGTCGTACTGTGTCGACGATATTGCCGACCATACGTGTGCCATGATCCTGGCCCTCATCCGCCAGCTGCCGGAGTACCAGAGCGATATCCGCACCAACAGCCGTTGGGAATACGGGTCCGTTCCCTGGCCTATCCACCGTGTCAGCAGCAATCTCATCGGCCTCGTCGGGTTTGGCCATGTCGGCCGTGCCGTCGCCGCCCGTCTCCAGGCTTTTGGATGCAAGATCCAGGCTTATGATCCGTTTGTCAGCGAAAAGGTCATGATGGAACGCAGCGTCCGTCCCGTCGACTTCGACAAACTTCTCCAGACCAGCGACGTCGTATCACTTCACATGCCGCTCAACGAAACGACACGCTACATATTCCAGGACGAACAGTTCGAGGAAATGAAGGAAGGCTCCATGTTCGTCAACTGCTGCCGCGGCGGCCTGGCGGACGAAGCGGCTCTTTATCATGCTGTCGACGACGGCCATATCCGCAGTGCCGCCCTCGACGTATTGTCCATGGAACATCCGAGCCCGATGCTGCTCAAGATGATCGCCCGGCCGGAATTCCTGCTCACGCCCAGTGTCTGCTTCCATTCCGTCGAAGCCGACAAGGCCGTCCGCGATGATGCCGAACGGTACATCCGCCTGTTCCTGGCTGGCCATTACGATGAGCTGCCCGTTGTGACCTTGCGGGACAACGAAGAATCTTAACGAGAGGGGCTGTACAATTTGCGTATATGGAAACTGGCCTGCCTGGCCATCCTGTGCTGCTTCCTGCTGGTCGGCTGCACGCCGACGCAGAGCGGCGATACGGCCAAGGCCGATAAGGCACCGCAGGCGCAGGTGGAAATGGCCGTGCCCAAGCAGGGTATCCCGGTTCTGATGTATCACATGATCGGCGATGTCCCCGATAACGATGCGGTCCTCTTGGAATCGCACTTCCGGGAACAGATGAAATTCCTGAAGGATAATGACTTCCATCCCATTACCCTGGACCAGCTCTATGACTATATGGTGCATAACAAGCCCGTACCGGTCCGGCCGGTCGTCCTCACTTTTGACGACGGCTATCCCGATACGTACAGCATCGTCATGCCTGTTTTGAAGGAATACGGCTTTGCCGGGACGGTCTTCGTGCCGACGTATGACACGGACCAGGGAACGCGCCTGAACTGGCAGCAGGTCAAGGAAATGCAGGCTGCCGGCCTGACCATTGCCTCCCACAGTTATCACCATGAACGGGCGACGGAAATGACAGGGCGCACCTTTGCGGATGAAATCAAGAAGAGCCAGGCTGAACTCAAGGAACAGCTGGGCATTACCAACGAATATTTCTGCTATCCCTATGGCGGCTATACGAAAAGCGCCGGCGACGCGTTGAAGGCAGCCGGTATCAAACTGGCCTTTACCATGGATCCGGGCTGGGCCAAATACGGGGACAACCCCTATGCGGTCAAGCGCATCTGGATCGGCAATGCCGTCGATATAGAAAACTTCAAGCAGCGCGTCACGACACCGCAGTATGAAGAACGCTAACTTTATTATTTTCGAGGTTACTTATGAGGAAACACGTAAAAGAAATCGGTAAGTTTTTTGTCTTTGTCGCCATTTTCTTTGCCTTGACATCGCCGTTTGTCGTCCTCTTCGGACCCTTCGACAACCTGAAGCGCACCGTCGTCGGGGCTATCCTGAAGAGCCGTCATCCCCAGTACATCACCTGGCTTTTTTCGCAGGAAGAAATCGACGAAATCCTGGGCGGCATCAGCTCGACGCCGAAGCAGGAACTGTTCAAGTTCAAAGCCCGGACGGACTCGACACTTACCCTGAAGAATATTGATTCCAGCCGTTTCAAGGGATTCCTCCTGGAAATCCCGGACCCGCACCGCGTACAGGTCGCGACGGCTGAAAATATGGATGAAAAAGGCGACACGACCAGCGGCATTGCCGAACGCGTCGGCGCCGTAGCGGCCATCAATGCCGGCGGCTTCTATGATGCCAACGGGACCGGTACGGGCCGACAGCCTTACGGTTTCATCCTCCACGATGGCAAATATCTTCTCGGCCAGGATGCGTCCGATGAGGAAGAAAATGAATTCGTCGGCTTCACCAAGGACGGCAACCTCATCGTCGGCAACTACTCCAAGGCCGAACTGAAAGAAAAGGACGTCGTCGAAGGCATTTCCTTCGGGCCGGCCCTCATCGTCAACGGTGAAAAGATGATCACCCACGGCGACGGCGGCTGGGGCGTCGGTCCCCGCACGGCCATCGGCCAGCGCAAGGACGGCACGGTCCTCTTCCTGGTCATCGACGGCCGCCAGCCTGGCTATTCCGTCGGGGCGACACTGCGCGATATCCAGAACATCATGTATGAAGAAGGCGCCGTCATCGCGGCCAACCTGGATGGCGGGTCGAGCTCGACGCTGTATTATAATGGCAAAGTCATCAACAAACCGGCGGACCTCTTAGGTGAACGCATGATTCCGACGGCGTTCGTCGTCAAGTAGGAGGCAGGCTATGAAATTACGAAAGTTCATTGCAGTCTTTCTGGCTGGCATCGCCGTCCAGGCTGCTATTTATCTCTATCTGGACCAGGTCTTGTTCGCGCCGACGTCGGATTTCCAGATCGGCGGCACGAACCAGCAGGAAGCCATGGGCGAAGGGACAGAACCGAACGGCCGCAGCTTCTATTCCTATGACAAGCGCTTCATGGCGACCATCGTCGACGACAGGGTCACTATTTACGAAGCCGGCAAGAAGAACGATCCCCAGCGCATCAATCTCCACGGCCGCAAGGTCTCCTTCTTTGAATGGCTGCCCGACCGCAACCTGGCTATCTTCGCCACCTATGGCCGCGACAGGAAGACCGGCAAGTACGGCGTCTACATCGCCCAGTACAACCCGATTTATCCGGACCGCGAACTCGATACGCCTATCGAAGATGCCCCGGTCGACAGTAAGATCACCGATGTCGCCTATTCGACGGCGACCAATGTCGTTTACATGAAGCTCCAGGTCGGCGACAATAAATACCGCATCTACCGGACCGACGCCAACTACGACACGCGCCGCATCCACGTCCAGGCAGAAAACATCGGCCGCATCGCCGTATTCTACGATTCGGATACGTTCTTCTACGACAACCTGCGGACCGGCGTCGTCTACATGTTCGACGGGGCGACCAGCAGCTGGCGTGAAATCTCGCCGAGCGGCAATTTCCGTCTCATCGGTATCGACGGACAGGAAATCTACATCGCCGAAATGAACCACGACGACAAGGTCGTAGCCGCCTACCGCGGCCGCCTGCGGGTCGGCTTCAAGAAGATAGCGACGTACAAGACGCCGGAAGACTTCAATAAGATTACCCTTAACAGTATGCACGAAGCATCGGAAAAATCCGATAAAATGGAAAAGAAGTAGGTGATTGTCATGGCAAAACATAAGATTCCCAAGAATCGCTCTATCGAAGACATGTTCCAGGGCGTCGAAGAAGAATCGACCTTTGAAACGGCGGGCTGGGAAGACGACGAAGTGAGCGTCCGCCGGCCGCAGGCCAAAAAGACGGCTAAGAAGCAGACCGCCTCGGACTTCCGCCGCCAGTTCTTCACGGACGACCTCCAGGAAAAAGTCGGCTCTATCCTCCTCGATATCAAGATGGCTTACTTCAAGGACGGCGTCGGCGACATCTCCCTGGAAGTCGTCAAGGACGGCCGCAACGTCGTCATCAAGACGGCACCGAAGACGAGCAAAAAACTGAGAAAATGAAACAGGCAGACCTGGAAAAGCATTTCCGCTGCGGTCCCGTCGAGGCGGCCTATGAGAACTCGAAATGGTTTTCCGGCTTCATGAAGGCCCTCTTCCTCCTGGTGGCCATCTACTTCTTCTGGCTCATGACGGGGGAAGCTCACCTGGTCGAACACCTCGACAACTGGGCCGTCCTGGCCTTTTGCCTGTGGCGCATCCATCGCCAGGACGACGTCATGTGCTACGTCACCCGGAAGGGCCTCATCGTCCGCCGCCAGTTCCGGTCGCTCCATGAATTCTACGACGACCAGTTTCATGAGGAGCGGAGCCTCATCTTCCTCCCGTATAAGGACATCTTCGTCATCAGCGACAACTGGCAGGAAATCCAGCTGGGCGAAGCCGAAGAAGGCGGCCTGGCCGTCCTGCCCGTGCACCTGCAGTTCCTGTCCAAGCGCAACAAACAGCGCATCATCGACCGCATCAAGCAGGCCCATGAAACGGACGATGACGAAAGCGCCCATTGACAGGACCTGTCCTATGTGCAATATGCATGAATCGGCATGGAGACATGCCGATTTTTTATACCCAAAAGCCTTTATCTTTTTAACGAAATAAAGTAAAATAGGGCATGTACACAACGGTACGCCTAGATGATCTCAAGGGGAGAGCGATAATCATGGAATGGAAAAAATACGCAGCTGCCGGTATGGCGGCAATTCTGACAGCAACTTTCGTTGCCGGCTGCGGCGGGGACAAACAGGCCGACAAGGGGACGGCCGCCAAGAGGGACAAGATCGTCATCGGCCTCGATGACAACTTCCCGCCTTTTGGGTTCCATGATGAAAGCGGCGAGCTCGTCGGCTTTGACATCGACATGGCCAAGGAAGCCTCCAAGCGCCTGGGCATGGAAGTCGAATTCAAGCCCATCGACTGGGACAGCAAGGAAACGGAACTGAAGAGCAAAAAAATCGATGCCATCTGGAACGGCCTGTCCATCACGCCGGAACGGGAACAGAACATCCTTTTCTCCCGGCCCTATGAAAACGGCCCGCAGATCCTGTTGGTCAAGAACGACTCGCTCATCCAGGGCAAGGCCGACCTGGCCGGCAAAATCGTCGGCACCCAGCAGGGCAGCACCGGCCTGGAAGCCATCGAAGCCGAACCGGAACTGCGCGATTCCTTTAAGGAACTGAAACAGTATTCGGACAACGTCACGTCCTTCATGGACCTGGAAGTCGGCCGCATCGATGCCGTCGTCGTCGCCCAGACGACAGCGGCGTACTTCATCAAGAAGAACAACGCGCCGTTCCGCATCATCGACGTCGGCTATCCCGACATCCCCAGCGGTGTCGGCATGCGCAAGGACGATACGGAACTGAAGGCCCAGCTCGACAAGGTCCTGGAAGACATGCACAACGACGGCACGTCGAAGAAGATTTCTGAAAAATGGTTTGGCATCGACGTCACGATGTAAGGAGGAATTCACATGAATTGGAAAAAAGCACTGGCTGCGGGCACACTGGCCGTAGCAGCCGTTACCATGGTCGCCGGCTGCGGCGGCAATGCAAATAAACAGGCAGAACAGAAACTGCCCGATAAGATCGTCATCGGCCTGGATGACAACTTCCCGCCCATGGGCTTCCGCGATGACAGCGGTCAGCTCGTCGGCTTCGACATCGACCTGGCACAGGAAGCGTCCAAGCACCTGGGCATCCCTGTCGAATTCAAGCCCATCGACTGGGACAGCAAGGAAGCAGCCCTCAAGAGCAAACAGGTCGACATGCTCTGGAACGGCCTGACCATCACCGATGAACGGTCCCAGCAGATCGCCTTCTCCAAGCCCTATATGAACAACGCCCAGCTCCTCGTCGTCCGCGCCGATTCGCCCATCAATGACCGGGCCGGCCTGGCAGGGAAGGTCATCGGCACCCAGGAAGGGAGCAGCTCCATCGACGCCCTGGAAAAGAACGCCGAATTCAAGGATTCCCTGGCAGAAGTCAAGAAATACGGTGACTTCGTCAACGCCTTCATGGACCTGGAAATCGGCCGTACTGACGGCATCCTCGTCGACAGCGTCGTCGGCCGCTACTACATGGCCAAGAAACCGGGCAAGTTCAAAGTCATCGACGACAAGATGGGCGACGAAAAATTCGGCGTCGGCATGCGCAAGGAAGATACGCTCTTGCAGGATAAACTCAACGACGTCTTGAAACAAATGAGTGAAGATGGTACAATGACTAAGTTGTCCCAGAAGTGGTTTAACGAAGATATTACCATTAAAGTACAGTAAGCGGGGATTCGCAGTTCGCAGTTCGCAACGGTCCGATGGACCGTATGTAGGGGCCGCCCAAAAGGGCGGCCCGCCTTGCGTATATACGTATCCTATGCTGTGTATGTGTCAATCCGCCCACCGTAGGGGCTCGCACGTGGCGAGCCCGTCACAGGATTTGGGGGATGTCCCACTTCTGTATATGTGTCAATTCCAAAAAAGGAGCCAACATGGATTATTTATTTCACATCGTGCCTGCCGTTGCCGTAGGCCTGCAGATTACCCTGAAAATTTTCATCATCACCATTGTCCTGAGCCTGCCCTTGGGCATCCTCATAGCTATCGGCCGTATTTCCAAGATTGCTATCCTGCGTAAGGCCATGTACGCCTATATCTACGTCATGCGCGGCACGCCGCTCATGCTGCAGATCCTCTTCATCTACTACGGCCTGCCTTTCATCATCGACGGCCTGAAACTGCCGGCCTTCCCGGCGGCCATCATCGCCTTCGTCCTCAACTATGCCGCCTACTTTGCTGAAATATTCCGCGGCGGCATCCAGTCCATCGACCGCGGCCAGTATGAAGGGGCGAAAGTCCTGGGCATGACCTACGTCCAGACCATGCGCCGCATCATCCTGCCCCAGGTCATCAAGCGCGTCCTGCCGCCGGTCTCGAACGAAACGATCAACCTCCTCAAGGATACGTCCCTGGTCTACATCCTGGCCATGAACGACATCCTGCGCATTACGCGCTCCATCGTACAGCGCGACTTCGACACGACGGCCTTCCTGGTCGCTGCCGTCTTCTACCTGTTCTTTACCTTTATCCTGACCAAGGTCTTTGGTTATCTGGAAAAACGCTATGCCGTTTACGATGAATAAGGAGGATTATCATGAGTTTTATTGAAATGGACCATATCCGCAAGAGCTTCGGCAGCCTCGAAGTCTTGAAAGACGTCACCCTCCACGTTGAAACGGGGGAAGTCATTTCCATCATCGGCCCGTCTGGCAGCGGCAAGAGTACCTTCCTGCGCTGTCTCTGTCAGCTGGAAACGATCAACAGCGGCTCCATCGTCGTCGACGGCCAGACCATGGTCAGCACGCCCGAAGGGAGCAGCCGTGCCGTCTACGCCCCGGCAGCCGACGTCCGGACCATCTGCCGCCGCATGGGCATGTGCTTCCAGCACTTCAACCTCTTCCCGCACATGACCGTCCTGGACAACATCCTGGAAGCGCCGCGCATCGTCAAGAAGATGAAGACCGAAGAAATCATGCCCAAAGCCGAAGAACTCCTGAAAAAAGTCGGCCTCTGGGATAAACGCGATGCCTATCCGTCGCGCCTCTCCGGCGGCCAGCAGCAGCGTGTGGCCATCGCCCGCGCCCTGGCCATGGACCCGGACATCATGCTCTTCGACGAACCGACGAGCGCCCTGGACCCGGAACTGACCGGCGAAGTCCTGCGGACCATCAAACAGCTCGCCGACGAACACATGACCATGATCATCGTCACCCACGAAATGGCCTTCGCCAAAGAAGTCGCCGACCGGGTCATCTTCATGGCCGACGGCATTATCCAGGAACAAGGCAAACCGGAAGACGTTTTCGAACACCCGCAGAACGAACGGACCCAGAACTTCCTTAAATCCATGCTCCATTTTTGATGGTAAAATCATAATTCGCAGTTCGCAATTCGCAGGCCGCAAGAGGCTCCCCTAATAGGGGAGCTGGCCGCCAAAGGCGGTCTGAGAGGTTGCCCATGGACCGCTTGTGGGAATCCCGTGGATCGTATTGTAGGGGCGCCTACGTGGGGCGCCCGCCATCCCGTTATCAACCATTTACATGAGCGGGCTCGCCACGTGCGAGCCCCTACAGCAAAAGGACTTGTCGTCATGCGACAAGTCCTTTTTCCACATCGGGTCGTTCGCCGTCCAGGAGGTAGCCCGTGCGCCCCGTTTTGTGCTATAATGATTTCATACGAGAATATGACATTATTCTATCGAAAGGTAGGGAACTTACATGACCCAATTAAAATTACGTTCTGGTTTTACTTTTGACGTAACCAACCTTTATGGTCCCAAGGCCGTCACTGAAGAAGAAGTCAAGGCTTTTGAACCCGTTTACACCAAGGCTCACGAAGCCGTTATGAATATGCGCAAGACCGGCATCATGCCGGGCCATCTCTCGAAAGACGGAGAACCGGAAGAAGTCCTCTTCCCGCAGCTGCCGTACATCGAAGACGGCAACATCAACAGCCCGGAACGCATCTTTGCCCTGGAAGAACTGGCACGGACGACGCGCAACCGCGTAGACACCGTCGTATTCCTCGGCATCGGCGGTTCCTATCTCGGCGGCAAGGTCCTCTTCGACGTCCAGTGCGGCGAATTCTGGAACCTCAAGAGCACGGAAGAACGCAAGGGCTTCCCGAAAGCCTTCTTTGCCGGCAACAACGTCGACTCCCATAAGATGACGGGCCTCATCAATTTCCTCAAGGCCGACAGCCACACCAAACCGAACTACACGGTCATGGCCGTCGTCATTTCCAAATCGGGCTCGACCATTGAACCCATGTCCAACTACATGGTCCTCAAACAGGCCATGAACGATGCCGGCATCGCCCTGGAAACGGTAGCCGTTACGGACCCCCACGACGGCGGCGAAAAAGAAACCTTGCTCCACGGCTTGGCCAAGAAATCGGGCTGGCCCATCTTCTACGTTCCCGATGGCGTCGGCGGCCGTTTCAGCGTCTTCTCCGAAGTCGGCCTCATCGTCGGTGCCCTCACGGGCTTTGACATCCGCCAGTTCCTCGACGGCGCCCGCGACATGGACCACGCCTGCCAGAACCCGGATATCTGGCAGAACCCGGCCCTGCTCAACAGTGTCCTCAAATTCCTGGCCGGCAAGAACCACGGCCGCGACCTGGAAGTCCTCATGCCCTATGCGGATAACCTGAAATCCCTGTCCGAATGGTACATCCAGCTCCTGGCTGAATCCCTGGGCAAACGCCTGGACAAACAGGGCAACGTCGTCAACTACGGCCGCACGCCTATCGTCGCCGTCGGCACGACGGACATGCATGCCCAGACCCAGGAACATCAGGAAGGTCCACAGGACAAAGTCGTCCAGTTCGTTTCCGTCGAAAACTGGCCCGACGACGTCACGGTCCCCCATCTCTATGACGAATACCCGAAACTCGCTGCCTTCAGCGGCCTGCCTTTGAGCCAGATCCTGGAAGCGGCCCGCAGCTCCAACGCCGAAGCCCTCGCCGGTGACGGCCGTCCCAGCGCCAACTACATCCTGCCTGCCCTGACCCCGTATCACTTGGGCGAATTGATGTTCATGCTCTGCCTGTCCATCGCTTACGAAGGCGAATACGCCAACGTCGACGCCTTCAACCAGCCTGGCGTCGAAGTCTACAAGAAATTCCTCGGCGGCCGCCTGAAAAAATTACAGGAAAAATAATTTATAATCCGCAAAAACATTATCGTAGGGGCTCCCGCATGGGGAGCCCGCCCAGTATACCGTAGGGGCTCCCGCGTGGGGAGCCCGCCCAATAAATAACGAAAGGCAGACTCTCAATGAATATTCTCGTTACCGGCGGCGCCGGCTACATCGGCAGCCATACGGTCAAAGCCTTATTGGCACAAGGCCATAACGTCGTCGTCATTGATAATCTTTCGCGCGGCCATCGGGCAGCCGTCCCGGAAGAAATCCCTTTTTACGTCGTCGACATCCATGACATCGACCGGGTACGGCACATCATGGAAGATATGAACATCGACGCCGTCATGCACTTCGCCGCCCATAGCCAGGTCGGCGAATCCATGGAAAACCCGACAATTTATTACGACAACAACGTCGTCGGTTCGTACTGCCTCCTGGAAGCTGTACGCCGGGCCGGCGTCAAATACTTCGTCTTCTCGTCGACGGCCGCCGTCTACGGCGAACCGGAACAGACGCCAATCACCGAAGACATGCCCTACCATCCGACCAACGTCTACGGCCAGACCAAGCTCATGATCGAAACCATGCTGGCCCAGTTCAGCCGGGCCTATGGCCTGCGCTACGTGGCCCTGCGCTACTTTAATGCCGCCGGGGCCGATGGAAGCGGCAACATTGGTGAAGACCACACACCGGAAACACACCTCATCCCCCTGATCTTGCAGACGGCTCTGGGCCAGCGGGACAGCATCAAGATCTTCGGCACCGACTATCCGACGCCCGACGGCACCTGCATCCGTGACTACATCCACGTCACAGACCTCGCAGACGCCCACGTAAGGGTCCTCAAGTACCTCGCCGAAGGAGGAGAATCGCAGTACTTCAACTTGGGCTCTCAGAATGGCTTCAGCGTCCGTGAAATGATCGAAGCCGCCAAGAAAGTCACGGGCAAAGACTTCAAAGTCGAAGAAGCACCGCGCCGTGCCGGAGACCCGGCCATCCTCATCGCCGGATCCGAAAAGATCCGCCGCGTCACAGGCTGGCAGCCGACACACAGTAAAGTAGAACAAATCATTGCCGATGCCTGGAACTGGCATCAGCATCATCCGCAGGGCTATGGAGATAAGCAATAAGGTCTTGTCCGCTCTGCCAAAGGTAAGGAACGGTATCGTTCAACATCGCAAGACATGGCTTCCCTATATAGGGATACTTGTCTGCCTTGGCGCCATCTGGACGTGGTGGGACGAGCCGTCGCAAGGACAAGAACACATGAAACGGGATGCCGCTCAGCATGAAGCTGGGTCGCATCCCGTTTTTTCTGCTTCTGACGAAGCGGAACGGGGAAACGGTAAAGGAAACCTCGTCTATGATGTCCGACCGGCCTTGCGCTATAAGCCCTTACCGGATTTGTTTGCCGGCAGTCTGCCGAAGAAGACTGCTGCGCCTGAAGCGGTACCGCTGCCCGTTCCGGCGGCTGCGCCTGAAGAAGTCAAGGAACAACCGGAAAAAGAGAAAAAAGAAGGGACGCTGCCCGTCGTCTGTGGTGCCGTCCATGAAGGAGATATTCACTTGGTCATTTTGAAGTGGCAGGGACAGACGGCGACTTGTGCTGCCGGGGAATGGTGGAACGGCTGGTACATCGCCTATGTCAACCGTCAGGCCGCAGGCCTGCAGCGGGACGGACAAGTTTTTGAAATCCCTTTGTAAAGAAAGGCAGGGAACATCATGAAGGAGTGGAAGAAATGGCTGACTGCCGGTATCTGTTGTCTTTACCCCTGGACGGCCGGGGCTGTCGATGTCCAGGTCCGGGATGTGCCGACGCGGACGGTCTTAGAAGGGCTGGCCCGGTCAGGGAATATCAATCTTGTCGTCGATGACAGCGTGCAGGGCTCGTTGACGATGAACCTCCACGACGTCACCTTGGAAGAAGCCTTGCAGGCCATTGCTGACAGCCAGGGCTTATATTACGAACAATCCGGCCCTATCCGTACGATGAGCGGGGCGAAATCGGGAAAAGGGGTCAAGACTTTTCATACCTGGTCGCTACGCCATGCCGACCCGGCCGTTTTGAAGGAGGCCGTCCAGGCAGCGGTACCGGAAGCCGATGTGCGCTGCCATGGCGATACGAATACCCTCGTTGTCGGCGGAACGCACCAAGTCCAGGCGGCTGTCCAGTCCCTGGTGAAGCGTCTCGATGTGCCGGCACGGCAAGTCGATGTTTCCGTAGAGGTTGCCTCCGTCGATGACAGCTTGCTGAAGCAGACCGGTGTCGAGTGGAACTGGTCGACTGTAGAAGTCGGGGCGGACCACGACGTCTTTTCCCTGGCCGGGACGATCCACGCCCTCGAAGAAAAGGGACGGGCCCATATTTTGGCTTCGCCGCACATGGTGGCGACCAATGGCCGGGAAGCGCATATCCTCATTGGCGATAAAGTCCCCGTCCAGACAGAGCATCTGTCCGGCAAGGAAACGACGGTGAGTACGACGTACGAAGAGGCGGGCATTAAATTGACCTACACGCCGCAGATCCATCCCGATGATTCGGTGACGGCCCAGCTGGTGGCAGAAGTGAGCACGCCTGTGTTTGTGCCGGAAATGAAGGCCTACCGCATTGCGACGCGTCAGGCCCGGACGGTCGTGCGTCTGCGCGATGGCGAGCCTTTGGTCATCGGTGGTCTGATTCGCCGGGAAGAGGTCGAGCATTTCCGCAAGGTGCCGATTCTGGCGTCGTTGCCAGTGTTGGGGAAGTTGTTTCGCTATCACTATAAGTCGCATAAAAACACAGAGATTGTGTTGATTCTCAGGTCGCACGTTTTACCTAATTCGTAGTACGTTTTACGTGATTTTCTTTCAATTTTTTCGCCAGATTTTGCTTGACTTTATTTTATTTTCCTGTATAATCATGGTCAACAACAGATTTCCTGATAACAGTTGTGATGGAAAAAAGTAGTGTCTTTGAGCTTTTCAGAGAGTCTCCGGCCGGTGTGAGGGGACAGGGGAGAGGGCATGAAGTTCATTCCTGAACTGTACGGCTGAACGTGAGTAGGCTGTACCGGGGCGGCTGCCGTTATACGGCCATGAGTTGATCGATTCGAGATAATTAGGGTGGTACCGCGGAATCTTCCGTCCCTGGCGTACCACTCTTTTTTTTATCCATATATCGATAAATTGGGTGGTACCGCGACTGAGTCGTCCCTTTTGTGAGGGGCGGCTTTTTTTTCGGGAAATTATTTTAGAGAGGAGTTTTTACTATGGGAACTACAGGGATTCAAGTCTTCATTATTTTAGTGTACATCGGCGTTCTCTTCGGTATCAGCTGGTACGTCAAGCATAAGGCTGCCGCTTCGACGGAAGCTTACGTATTGGCTGGCCGCAAATTGACGACGCCCCTCATCATGGTATCCATCGTCGGCCTGGCTGTCGGCGGGGCTTCGACTATCGGCGTTGCCGAACAGGCGTATAAAGTCGGTCTGTCGGCCGGCTGGTATACGGCTGCCTGGGGCATCGGCGCCATCGTCATGGGTCTGACGGTTGCCAAGAAGTATCGCCAGCTCAATATTACGACCGTACCGGAACTGCTGGAACGGTATTATGACCGCCGCAGCATGATCGCCGGTATCGGCTGTCAGGTCCTGGTACAGCTGGTCATCATGAGCTTGCAGTACGTCGCAGGCGGCGCTATCCTGGCTGCCTTGATGCCGAATATCTTCACGCCGGTCACGGGGATGCTCACCAGTGCCGTCGTCTTCATCGGCATTACCCTTATCGGTGGTATGTGGTCGGCCAGCCAGTCTAACGTCCTCAATGTTACCTTGCAGTACATCGGCATTACCGTTGCTGCTTTCCTCATCCTGGGCATGGCCGGCGGCATCGACGTCGTCGCTATCCAGGCTCCGTCCATTACGTCCATGGACCTCATCAGCGGTGTCGGTCCCATGACCATCATCACTTGGATCGTCGTCCTCATTACGGTTAATGTATCGCTCCAGGCTATCATCCAGATTTCTCTCGGCGCCAAGGATGTCCAGACGGCCCGCAAAGGCTTCATCATCGGTGGTCTGGTCATGCTGCCTGTCGGCTTTATCGCCGCCCTCCTCGGTGTCATCGCTGCTGAAATGTATCCGGCTATTTCGCCGACGACGGCACTGCCGAAGCTCATTATGTCCCTCAATCCCTGGATTGCCGGCGTGACACTGGCTTCGCTGTGGGCTGCTGATGTCAGCACGGCTTGCAATCTCCTGCTGTCGGCTGCGACGCTGTATTCCCATGATATTCATAAACAGTTCATCGACCCCAATATGTCCGATAAGAAATACATGACCGTAACCCGTATTTCCGTCCTGCTCCTGGGCCTGCTGACCTTGGGCTTCGCCCTGACCATCAGCGGCATCATTTCGACCCTCATGGCCGGCTTGTCGCTCATGACGGCTTTCGCAGTCATCGTCCTCATGACCATGTATGCGCCGAAATACTGCTCCCGTCAGGCTGCGTTCTACACCATCCTGGCTTCCATCATCGTCCTCGTCGCCTGGATGTTCGTACCGGCTGTCCGCGTACTGCCGCACGTCATTTATGCCGAATGGATTGTCTGCGCCGTCACCTTCTGCGGCATCAGCTTCGTATCCAAGAAAGCCATCGCAACGGACGGACTCGTAGAAGAAACGAAACCCGTCGGTGCACCGGCACAGCATTAAGAGTATCGGCCGGCCGTCTGCTTATTGCGCAAATCTGACCGGCTCTGCACGCTGGGACTGCGTTGTCGTCAGTCGACGTAGCTATGGCTACGCCTCCTTCCTCCGCCTTGCCCCAGCGCGCATATCCAGCCATCTTAGCGCAAACGCAACCGGTCGGCCGATACGGCGATTAAACTAAAAACTACAAACTTAAAAAGAGGCTGTCGCACGAAGGTTTTTGCCATCATGTGAGGCCCCGTTTACTTTATAGTTTGTAGCACAGAGTTTGTAGTTTGCAGAGAAAACCTTCAAATTTAAAGCCATCCGCTAACAACTAACTGCTAGCCACTAACAACTTTAAAGGGCTTGTCGTCGTGCGACAAGCCCTTTTTTTGCTCCCCTGAGGGGTTGTTTTTAAATCACCGCGTGGAAATTCAACCTCTCCGGCCCGTTGGGCCACCTCCCCTATGAGGGGAGGCTTGCGGCCTGCGGTCTGAGGGGGTCTTTCGCCAGGCTCGCCTCATAGGAGAGCTGTCAGCGCAGCTGACTGAGAGGTTGCTTTTGAAGTAGTATGTGGTAATTCAACCTCTCCGGCCCGTTGGGCCACCTCCCCTATGAGAGGAGGCTTTACGGCCTGCGGTCTGGGGGGCTTTCCCAAGGCTCGCCTCATAGGAGAGCTGTCAGCGCAGCTGACTGAGAGGTTGCTTTTGAAGTAGTGTGTGGTAATTCAACCTCTCCGGCCTTTCAGGCCACCTCCCCTATGAGGGGAGGCTTGCGACCTGCGGTCTGGGGGGATTTCCGCAAGCGCTCCTAGCCACAAGCCACTAACCCTATCCCCACAAGGCGTTGCCGGTGGCGAAGCCAAGCCAGCAGCAGACGAAGCCGCCGATGACGTTGAACGAGAAGTAGGCCAGGGCCGGGAAGACGGCGCCGGTACGGACGAAGGTGAGAAGTTCCATGTTGTACGTCGAAAAGGTCGTGAAGCCGCCCAGGATACCTGTGACGAAGAAGAGTTTGACGATGGGCGACAGGTCGCTGCTTTCGGAGAAGAAGACGAAGAGGATGCCGATGCAGAAGGACCCGATGAGGTTGGCCAGGATGGTGCCGTATGGGAAGAATACGCCGCCGTGGAGGTTGGCCAGTTCTGTGAGTAAATAGCGCAGGGCTGCGCCGATGCCGCCGCCGAGGGCGACGAAGAGGACTTTTTCCATGAATATGACTCCTTTTTTTATGAAATAAGCGGGCCGCCCTTTGGGACGGCCCCTACGGAAGCGGTCCGTGGGACCGCGGCGGTCTGGGGGGTTCTTTCAAAAGGCTCGCCTCATAGGAGAGCTGTCAGCGCAGCTGACTGAGGGGTTGCTTTTGAAACGCGGCCTGCGGTAATTCAACCTCTCCGGCCTTTCGGCCACCTCCCCTATGAGGGGAGGCTTGCGACCTGCGGTCTGGGGGTTCTTTCCCAAGGCTCGCCTCATAGGAGAGCTGTCAGCGCAGCTGACTGAGAGGTTGCTTTTGAAGTAGTGTGTGGAAATTCAACCTCTCCGGCCTTTCAGGCCACCTCCCCTATGAGGGGAGGCTTTGCGACCTGCGGGCCGCTTTTTTGAGCGGCTCCTACATTAATTAATACCATAACACGATGGGAGCGGCGATGCAAGACGCGGCTGGCCCATCGGGACATTCTGTGATACAATATAGGATACCTAACGAACGATGAATGAAAGGAGGGGGATGCATGAGCTGGCAAGTAGAGAAAGCGCTGGATGATCTGATGGCCCAGGAAACGGGGGCTGTACAGTATCCTTTCGGCACGCGTCATGCCATGGCTATCTGTTATCCCAATACGTATGACGTGGCCATGAGCAATCTGGGGATGCAGATCATCTACCGCGAAGTGAACGGCCGCGAGGACTGGCTCTGCGAACGGGCTTTCCTGCCGGACAAGGACCTCATGAAGGTCTTCGAGAAGACAGGGGAACCGCTCATTTCCCTGGAGAACCGCCGACCCCTGCCGGATTTCGAGATCCTCGGCCTGTCGGTCAGTTTTGAAATGGACTATTTCAACGTGCCGACGATCCTGGAAATGGGGCGCATCCCCGTCCTGGCCGCTGACCGCGATGATGACGATACGCTTGTCGTCATGGGCGGGCCTGTCGCCTTTTTCAATGCCGAACCGCTGTCGCCTTTTGTCGACGTCGTCCTGGTCGGCGAAGGGGAGCGATTCATCCATACCTTCCTCGACGCCTATGGAGAAGGTAAGGCCCAGGGCCTGTCCCGTCACGACCTGCTTCGCTATCTGGCTATCCATGTCCCCGGCGTCTATGTGCCGTCCCTGTACCGCCACGAATACGATGACGACGGCCACGTCGTGCGCATCGTCCCGGAAGAGGGCATCCCGGCCAAGGTCGAACGCCAATGGCACGAGCTGACCCAGCCGGCGGAAACGGTCATCGCTACGCCGAATACGGAGTTCGGCGCCATGTACCTCATCGAGATTGCCCGGGGCTGCGGCCGTCACTGCCGCTTCTGCATGGCCGGCTACTGTTACCGCCGTCCCCGCGTCCGCCCGCTGGAATATGTCAAGTCCGCCGTACTGCGCGGCAAGGCCCTGGGCAAGAAAATCGGCCTCATGGGCGCGGCTATTTCCGATTATCCCTATATCGACGAACTGGTCACGTTCATCCGCGACCAGGGGCTGGCCTTTTCCTGCGCGTCCCTGCGGGCCGACTCGATTACGCCGGCCATCGTCAAGGGCCTGGCCGAAAGCGGCCAGAAGACGATTACCCTGGCGCCGGAAGCGGGCAGCAAGCACATGCGGGACATCATCAACAAGGGCATCACGGAAGAGCACCTGCTCCATTCCATCGACCTGGCGACGGCAGCCGGCATCCGCCACGTGCGCATGTACATCATGGTCGGCCTGCCCATGGAAACCGATGATGATATCCAGGGCATCGTCGATATGACCCGCCGCGTCCAGCAGCACATGGCGGCCATCGGCAACCTGAGCCGCATCACCCTGAGCATCAACCCCTTCATCCCCAAGCCCTTCACGCCTTTCCAGTGGATGGCCATGACGGAAAAGAAGGTCGTCGAGAAACGGCTGAATTTCCTCAAGAAGGCCCTGAAGGACAAGCAGATCGAGCTGCTCATCGAGCCCCTGCGCTCGGCCTATATCCAGGGCGTCCTGTCCCGGGGCGACCGCCGCGTCGGCGACCTCCTGGTCAAGGCCCATGAATACGGCGGCGTCAAGGGCTGGAAACGGGCGGCCAAGGAGCTTCATTTCGATATTAAAGGATTTTTATATGACCAGCGGCCGACAGACGCCGTCATGCCCTGGGATACGATCGACACGGGCCTGGTGCCGACGTACCTGACGGACGAGCTGAAAAAAGCCGAAGACGGGGAATTCACCATCCCCTGTTTCGACGGCTGCCGACGCTGTCACATTTGTGGAGGATATCATGACTAAGTGGGTAGAACACGGTAATGGAATCTGTTGGGAAGAGAGCACCCTCCTGGCAGACGCCGGCCTGCGCCATGGCGTGACCGGCAAGAGCGGCGGCGTCAGCGAGGCACCGTTCACGTCGCTGAACCTGGGGCTCCACGTCGGTGACCAGCCCAAGGCCGTCCTGGAGAACCGGCGCCGCCTCTGTGCCCTCCTGGGCTATCCCCTGCAGAAGCTGACGACGGCCCAGCAGACCCACGAAGACCACGTCGTCGCCGTGGGACCGGCAGAGATCGGCTGCGGTGCCGGCAGTTATGCCGATGCCCTGGCCCATACGGACGCCATCATGACCAACCTTCCCGGCGTGCCGCTCATGCTCTGCATCGCCGACTGCGTGCCGGTCATCGTCTACGATCCGGTGAAGCGGGCCGTCGCCGTCATCCACGACGGCTGGCGCGGTACGGTCCAGCGCCTGGCGGCCAAGACGGTCTTTGCCATGCGCCTGGCCTACGGGTCGGACCCGAAAGACCTCCTGGCCTATGTGGGGCCTTCCATTTCCCGGGCCCATTACGAGGTCAGCGAGTCTACGGCCATGGCCTTCCGCCGTTTGGGGCCGGCTTATGGGAACTGCGCCGGCGAAAAAGATGGCGTCTGGTCCGTCGACTTGTGGCAGGCCAACCGGCTGCTCCTGGAGGAAGCGGGCCTTCGGCCGGACCACGTCGAAGTCACGACGAGCTGCGCCTTTGCCGAGGAAGGGAAGTTCTTTTCCTATCGCCGCGACGGCGGTCATACGGGCCGCATGGGGGCCTTTGCCGTCCTTTGAAAAGCAGATGGGACAAATTTTTAAATATGACTAGCTTTTATAGCCTTAACTATATATAATAAAAGAAGTGTAATGTTTTATAAATATATGAATATATATAATCACATGCACTACGGAGGGATAGGCTTGATTAAGGAAAATCTTGAGGCAGTAAATAAGAGAATTGCCGATGCAGCTGCCCGCGTCGGCAGGACTGACAAAATTACGCTTGTCGCAGTCACGAAGAATCATCCCGTAGAAATGATGGAAGAAGCCGCTAAATGCGGTGTCACCGACGTCGGTGAAAATCGGGTCCAGGAAGCACTTCAGAAGCTGGAAGCGTTCCCGGATAACCATTTGACCTGGCACTTAATCGGTCATTTGCAGACCAATAAGGCCAAGCATGCCGTCGAACACTTCGACCTCATCCACTCGATCGATTCCGAACACCTGCTCAAAGCTGTGGATAAGGAAGCCGGCAAGATCGGCAAAGTACAGGATATTCTCCTGCAGGTCAATGTGGCCCGCGAAGAAAGCAAATTCGGCATGGAAGTGGAAGACTTCCCGGCTATGTGCGAAATGGCCAAGGCCATGGAACACGTCCGCGTCCTGGGCCTCATGTGCATCGCCCCGAATTACGACAACGTGGAGGATGTACGGCCTGTATTCCGCATTGCCCACGCTTTGTATGAAGACATGAAGCCGAAGTTTCCGGAAGGTCAAATCCGTTACCTGTCTATGGGCATGACCTATGATTTTGAAATAGCAATCGAAGAAGGCGCCAATGTCGTCCGCGTAGGTACGGCAATCTTTGGGCCCCGTAATTACTAAGGAGGAGTATTCACCATGGGAGTAAAGAAAGTTTGGGATAAATTAGTAGGTACTGTAGGCGGCGTCAACGAAGACGACGAATTTGAAACAGACGAATACGAGGATGAAGAAGAAATGGAAGAAGAACGCGCACCGCGCCGCACGCCGGCTGTAGCCCCGCGCCGTTCCGGCGTCAATTATGCAGCACCCCAGGAAAAACCGCTGCGCATGGTCATCGTCGAACCGGAAACCTTTGACGATTCCCAGAGCATCGCCGATTATATCCGCGACCGCAAACCCGTCGTCATCAACTTTGAATCGACGCCGGACGACATTGCCAAACGCGTCGTCGATTTCGTCAGCGGCGCTACGTATGCCCTGGACGGCAACATCCAGAAGGTCGGCAAGGAAATCTTCCTCTGCGTACCGAGCAATGTCACCGTCGACCACGGCAAGCGTGACGACTACGGCGATTTCAATACGCCGCCCCTGGCCTGGAACAGCAACAACAATAACAACAACGGCAGCAGCACGCCGCAGCACTAGTAATTGAGGGATTAGCTTGAAGAACAGAGATCGGATTATCCGATATTATCAGGGAACCGATAATGGCGAGCTCGCCGCCCGCCTTATCGACTTGGCCGACAGCACGGCCAAGGGCCGCCCTTATGCGGTCAGTGAGTTCGTATCTCCCGGTGCCGTCCAGATCGGCGAGACCATCCAGGCCCACGTGCCGTCCCTGGTCCTCAAGACCTTTGGCGGCTATGAAGGGGCAGAACGGGTCAAGCTGGCTTTCGTCAGTGCCGATTACGACGGGCCTGTCGATTTCGGCATCACCGCCTGCCGCCTGTCCTGGGATGACCGCTACCGGCTCCTGGGGCACCGCGACGTCCTGGGCTCGCTCATGAGCCTCGGCGTCGGCCGCGAACGCTTCGGCGACATCATCATGCAGGATGCCGGCGCCGTCCTCTTGGCCGATACGAAACTCGTCCCGTATTTACAGCAGAATTTCACTAAAATTGCCATGGTATCCATTGCCATCGAAGAGATGCCCCTGTCGGACATTGCGCCTCGCCAGGAAAAGGTCAAGGAAATCAAGACGACCGTCGCATCGCTCCGCCTCGATGCCATTGCATCTTCGGGCTTTGGCATTTCCCGTACCAAGGCGGCCGAAGCCATCAAGGGCGACCGGGTCCAGGTCAACTGGCAGCCTGCCAAGGGACCGAGCCAGGACGTCAGTCAGGGCGATGTCATTTTGCTGCGCGGCAAGGGCCGGATGGAACTGGCCGAGATCACGGGTACGTCCAGGAAGGGCCGTATCGGCGTCTTGCTGAAGCGGTATATGTAATTCCCTTTCACACGGAGGAAATACCATGCTTACACCAATGGATATTCACAACAAAGAATTTAAACGCGGCTTCCGCGGGTACAGCGAAGAAGACGTCGACGCTTTCATGAACAACATCGCCGGCGACTACGAAAAGGTATACCGGGAATACTGCGAATTGAAGGAACGCTGCGACAGCCTGCAGGACAAGCTGACGCAGTATGAAAAGATGGAAGCTACCATGAACAGTACGCTCATGCTGGCCCAGCAGACGGCAGAAAACGTCAAGGTCTCGGCCCGCAAGGAAGCCGACCTCATCCTGCAGGAAGCGGAAAGCAAGAAGAAGCAGATGCTCGACGAAACGATGATGAATCTGCAGCAGTCCCGGCAGGAATGGGAAAAGCTCAAGGCCCAGACCGGGGCATACCGCGCCAAGTGCCGTGCCATCCTGACCAGTCAGCTCAAGCTGCTCGACGACATGGCCCTCGATGGCGAAGGTGCGGCACCTGTCGCTGCGGATAAATCGGTCGCCGTCAAACCGGCAGCCCCGGCTGTCGCCGTTTCGGCCGAAGCCGCGCAGAAAGCCGTACCCGATCATGGCAGCCACGATGACAGTGATGCCAAAAAGGACGCTAAAAAAGCCCAATAATACGTATTTTATGGATATGCTCTCTTTCAGGTATGACGCACGTTAGACCCGGCAGGGAGTATATTTGTTTATAGAGGGGGACAACGATGAAACGATTCTTTCTTTTGCTGGCAGCCTGGTGCTGCCTGGGGCTCAGCGCGGCCCTGGCCTATAATCCCTATGCGCCGAACCAGTTCGACGCCGTAGACCGCAATACCTGGGAATACAAGGCCGTCTACGACCTGTCCAAGGCCGGCCTGACGGGAGTACCGATGGCGCGCTTTGCGCCGTCGTACAACCTGACGCGCTATGAAGTGACGGAAATGATCGCCGCTGCCATGAAGAACCGCAGCAAAGCCACGGCAGACCAGCAGCGGGAAATCGATAAACTGGCCCAGAGCTATGCCGACGACCTGCAGTACGTCAGCGACGCGCCGAAGGAAGCCGAACCGTCCAGTCAGGGCGTCGTCTTCGACTGGAAGGGGGACAAGGCCTGATGAAGCCGGTAAAGATGATCACCATCGACCTCGATGGGACGCTCCTGCGCAGCGACGGCAGCGTGTCGGACCGGACGGTCCGTACCTTGCAGGCAGCCCGTGATAAGGGCGTCGTCGTCGCCATCGCCACGGGACGCATGTACCAGACGGCCCGGCCTTACGGCGACCGCCTGAACCTCGGCGACAGTCCGCTGCTGCTCTTTGCCGGCGGCCTCATCGAGACGCTGGAATCGAAGAAGATCCTCTTCCAGCAGGCCATTCCGCAGCAGACGGCACAGGAACTGGTCGACCTGGCTCGGGAAAAGGGCTGGCAGATGCAGACTTATATCGACGACGTCCTGCGCACGGCCAAGGATGATAAGTGGATCCGCGGCTATGAGGAAATCACGCACAGCAAGGCCTGTATCTGCGGCGACGAATTCTACCGCGTCCAGGGCGACTGCAACAAGCTCCTCAGCCGGGGCGAGCACGACGACCTGGTGGCCCGCAAGGCCCTCATCGAGGAGCGTTTCCCCGGCCAGTTCAACATCCTCTTTTCCATGCCGACGTTCCTGGAAATCATGCCCAGCGGCGTCGACAAGGGCAAGGGTATCCGCCGCCTGGGTGAGCTCTACGGCATCACGGCCGATGAGATCATGGCCCTCGGCGATTCCCAGAACGATTTGGATATGCTCAAAGCCGCCGGTTTCCCCGTGGCCATGGCCAATGCTGCCGACGAAGTGAAGGCCGTCGCGTCTTACGTCACGGCGTCCAACAATGACGACGGCGTCGCCGCGGCGGTTGAGAAATTTGTATTGTAACATTGTCTATATAGGAGGTTCTTATGGACCATTTTCATTTGATCATTGTCACCGGCATGTCCGGTGCCGGTAAGAGCCATGCCGTCCAGGTATTGGAAGACATCGGCTATTTCTGCATCGACAATATCCCGCCGGTCCTGATTCCCAAGTTCGCGGAATTGTGCATCAAAGGCGGCGAACGGGTCCGCCACGTGGCCCTCATCGCCGATATCCGGGGCGGTGAATTCTTTGACGCCATGAGCCAGTGCCTGAAAGACCTCAAGGCCGAAGGCATTTCCTACGAAATCGTCTTCATCGAGGCTTCGGATCAGGCCCTGGTACGGCGCTATAAGGAAACGCGCCGCGTCCATCCCCTGGCCCCGCATGGCCGCATCAGCCAGGGCATCGCCGAAGAACGCAAGCGCCTGGCCTCGCTGCGCCAGAAAGCGGATTTCATCATCGACACGTCGAATCTCAAGCCGAAGCAGCTCAAGGAGATCCTGGTCAAGCGCTATGCCATTACGGACAGCAAGAAGAGCATGACCGTCACCGTCGTGTCCTTCGGCTTCAAGCACGGCATGCCCATCGATGCGGACATCGTCGAAGATGTGCGCTTCCTGCCCAATCCTTATTATATTGAAGAATACCGCCATAAATCGGGCCGTGTACCCTGTGTGCGCGACTATGTTGAAAGCTTCCCCATTACCCAGACGTATAAGGAAAAGTGGTTCGATATGATTGACTTCCTCCTGCCCAACTATGAACGGGAAGGCAAGAGCCAGCTGGTCATCGCCGTCGGCTGTACGGGCGGGATGCACCGCAGTGTCTGTATGGCCGAAGCCATGTATAAACATCTCAGGGATAACGGTGTCGACGTATCCATCGAACACCGGGATATCCAGAAGAACGACGTCGAAGAAGATGCGCCGGGGTACGAAGGCGAAGCGTAGGAGGTGCTGTCATGCGTTTTATGAAATGGCTGCATCCGGGCTTGCACATCAAGCGATGGCTCTTTCTCTTCGGCCTGGGCATGATGTGCTCCAGCTTCGGCATTATCCTGACCTTTAACTACCAATGGCTGGGGTCGCTGGAAGAATGGGCTTTCCGCCTGCTCTATGAAGTGACGGGCCATTATAACTATACCATCCTGGCCAGTATGGGCATCCTGGTCATTCTCCTGGGGCTGGTCGTCATGGCCTGGGCGACGCGGCGCCTGATCCGCACCATGATCGGCGTTGTCATGCCCGGCGAATCGGATAACCTCAGCGACCTGATCTTTTCCAACCTCCAGCTGTCCAAAGGGCCGAAGGTCGTCGTCATCGGCGGCGGCACGGGCCTGTCGGTCATGCTGCGCGGCCTCAAGGCCAAGACATATAACCTGACGGCTGTCGTCACCGTCGCCGACGATGGCGGTTCGACAGGCCGCATCCGCCAGGACCTGGATATCATCGCCCCAGGGGACCTGCGCAACTGCCTGGTCGCCCTGGCCGATAAGGAAGGGCTCATGGAAAAGCTCTTCGCCCACCGCTTCGGCGGGTCCGGCAACCTGACGGGCCACAGCTTCGGCAACTTGTTCATCGCCGCCCTCATCGAAGTCCTGGGCGACGTCGAAGAAGCCATGGACGCGACCAGCAAGGTCTTGCGCGTCCGCGGCAAGGTCATCCCATCGTCGGCGGAAAAGCTTCGCCTCAATGCCGAAATGACCGACGGCCGCATCGTCGAAGGGGAATCGCAGATTCCCCATGCCCACGGCAAGATCAAGCGCGTCTTTACGACGCCGGAACACCCCAAGGCCATCCAGTCGGCCGTCGACGCCATCAAGGAAGCCGACGCCATCGTCCTCGGGCCGGGCAGCCTCTATACGAGCATCATGCCCAATCTCTGCGTGCCCGATATCGTCCAGGCCGTCCGCACCAGCAAGGCGCCGAAAATCTATATCTGCAACGTCATGACCCAGCCCGGGGAAACGGATGATTACACCGTATCCGACCACATCCGGGCCATCAACCGCCAGGCCGGCGGCAAGGTCATCGACTTCGTCATCGCCAACAACGGCGATGTCGATCCGGCCGTCCTCCAGCGCTATGTCGCCCACGGGTCCCATCCGGTCATGATCGACAAGAAGGAAGTCAGCCAGACCGGGGCGACGCTCATCCTGTCGAACTTGATCAACAAGGAAAACAGTGCCACTCACGATACGAAGAAGCTGGCCAACGTCCTCTTCGACCTGATCAACGCCTTGCGGACCGATTTGTCGCCGGAGCTCTTGCATTACTATTTGAAACGTTACACATTTACCCATCGTTAGGAGGCGGCGTCCCTTTGTCATTTGCAGAAGAAGTGAAGAATGAAATCGCCCACTGCAAGCCCGAAAATGCCGCCTGCCGCTTTGCCGAACTGGCAGCACTGCTCTGCATGGGCGGTTCCCTCATCCTTGGCTCGCGCGGGACTATCGGCATCGAATTCAGCACGTCCAATAACGCCGTCGCCCGCAAGGCTCTAAAGATGTGGATGGAATCGTTCCCGGTCCGGCCCGAAGTCCGGGTCCGCCAGGGCCTGCGCCTGCGCAAGAAGAATTACTATATCCTGCGCGTATCGCCGTCGCCGGAAAGCACGGCCATCCTGAAGGATTTGTCCCTGTTTCCGACAGATACGGAATTTTCGGCCATCGACCTCAAGAAGACCGACTGCCAGCGGGCTTTCCTGCGGGGAGCCTTCATGGGCGGCGGGTCCGTCAATCAGCCCAAGGGCGATTATCACCTGGAACTGGTGACGGGCAATGCGGCCTTTGCCGAAAAATTGTTGAAAATCATGCGCCGTTTCCGCCTGCCGGCCAAGACGACGGACCGCAAGGGCGATTATTTGGTCTACATCAAAGAAGGCAATGGCGTATCCCAATTCCTGCAATACATCGGCGCAGCCCAGGCGTATCTCAAGTTTGAGAGCGTCCGCGTCGTCAAGGGGATGCGCAACAATGTCAACCGCGTCGTCAACTGTGAAACGGCCAATCTCCAGAAGACCGTAGACGCCGCCGTGCGCCAGCGCCGGGCCATTACCTGTATCCAGGAATCGGGCCTGTACCAGCGCATGTCGCCGAAGCTGCGGGAAGCGGCGGAACTGCGCATGGCCAACCCCGAGGCTTCCATGAGTGAACTGGCGGCCCAGTCGGGATTGACGAAATCGGGCTTGTCCCACCGTTTTAAAAAAATCGCTGATATAGCGAAACAGATAGAAGGTCAACGAGAAGATGAAATTTAAGAAACTATGTACCTATATAGCCGGCCTGCTGACGGCCTGTCTGCCCCTGGCCGGCGCCCTGGCAGCGGATCTGCCCGCTGTCGACGACCCGGACGTCATGGACCGCGTCGTCGCCCAGCGTATGCTTCCTATTTCCATGACAGCTCCTGTCGATACAGGGACGCTGCTCCTCTCTGATAGCCCGGAATACGCCGATGGTGACGGGATCCTCTATGGGGATACGGTCAGCGGCGACGTGCGCCTCTATTTCTATCATGTCAACCAGCACCAGTATAACCGGAAAATCGTAGCCATGCTCTACAATCCGCACCCGTATCCGCTGGAAGCGGTCCTCCAGGGTTATCAGTATACGCGGCCCAGTACGGACTACTACCAGGTCGGCAAGGAACTGTCGACCATGTATTATGAAGGCAACATGACGGTCAATAAGATCACCGTCCCGGCCCATGACTATGCCATCGTCGGTCAGCGCCTCAATGAAACTGTCGTCCGGCCGGACCAGCTCTTTTCGGGCATCGTCAACGTCAGCCTGCCGGAACCCATGATCCTGTCGTCCATGATCCTGCCGCCCCAGGAAGACCCGATTGCCTTCATCCGCAAGCAGCAGTACTTGGCCAGTGACTCCGTCCAGCTGCGCGGCACTTTCCACGGCAAGGACCGTTACCTGAGCACGCTCATTCCCTATTCGACGGACAGCGGCATCGGCTATATCCTCCTGGCTGACGGCGTCTGGGACCGTTTCCTCCAGGGCCGTGACGTCATGGACAACCGGGCCTCGGAAGATACGGGCAACTACGGCGTCGACTACACCATCCACCTGCGCACGACGGGGACTGGGAACATCCACTTGTATTTCAATCCCCAGGGCGGCGAATATGCCGGCGTGACGGAACTCATCTACAGCGATCCCCAGCGGGGCGAAGACAAGAAAATCGTCGAACTGCCGCGCCATCGCCACTCCATGGGCTACAATGACCCGTATGCCATGGAATACGTCGATACCTTCCCGGCCGGGACGGACATGACCATCCACATCATGCCGCCGGGAGCCGCCAACCTGCCGGTACGCTTCCTCGTCGTCCCGGACAATAAACTCCAGCCCATCCGCGAAGCCGTCCAGAGCGAACGGACTGCAAAAGAACGTCAGGCCGCAGCCGCTGCCGAAGCAGCCAAACGCAAAGCCGCCTATAAAGACAAGACCATCCAGCCCGAAGCGGAACTTCAGTCCGACAACCAGGGCGAGTTCATGTCCTTAAAAGACCGCCTGGCCAAACTCCAGAAGAAGGATAAAAAATAAGTGGTTCGTGGCTCGTGGCTAGTGGCTCGTAAAGCCTCCCCTCATAGGGGAGGTGGCCCAACGGGCCGGAGAGGTTCTTTGGCTTTATAGTTTGTAGTTTGTAGCGGGAATCTCGTGATTTTATTGTAGGGGCTCGCACGTGGCGAGCCCGTCTGGAATATGTGGGATTTTCCAGCCCGGGGAGCGCGTCGCCGAATACCCGGCGGGTCGCCTACGTGGCGACCCCTACAGTGCAAAAAAAAGCTGCCGCAAACGCGGCAGCTTTTTTTTACTGCTTCGGTTCTTCGCCGAACCATTTCTTGTAGATTTTAGCGTACGTTCCGTCTGCCTTGATTTCCTTCAAAGCTTCGTTGACTTGTTTGCTCAGTTCCGGTTTATCCTTGCTGATGCCCATGGCTACGCCGCGGGACGTGATGGGTTCGCCGACGATCTTGAGCTTATCTTTGCCGCCCTGCTGGAGGTAATACTGGGCGACGGCTTTATCGATGGAAACGGCATCACACGTACCGGCTTCCAGTTCCATCCAGCCCTGGGTGTTGGTGTCGAATTCCTTGACGTTGGCCCCGTGTTCTCTGGCGTAATCGGCTGCCTTGGAACCGACCTGGGCGCCGACGGTCTTGCCGGCGATGGAGTCATAGCCGGTGATGTCCGTATTGCCCGTCGGGACGACGATGGTGTAGCCGCCCTGGTAATAGACGTCCGTGAAGTCGATCTGTTTCTTCCGTTCATCTGTCGCATCCATGCCGGCGGCGATGAGGTCGATCTGGCCACTCTTCAGGGCCGGGATGAGGGCGTCGAAGCCGAGGTTCTTGACTTCCATCTTGTAGCCCAGCTTATCGCAGACGGCCTGGGCCAGGTCGATGTCGAAGCCGACGTCCTTTTCATTTTCCGTGAATTCAAAAGGCGGGAACGTCGGTTCCGTGCCGACGATGAGGGTCTTGTCGCCTTTGGCTGCACCATCTTTTTTATCGGCTGTGCCGTTGGAGCCGCAGCCGGCGAGAAGGGTCAGGGCTGCCAGCGAGGCAGCGACGAGGGTCGTAACTTTTTTCTTCATCATAATGAGTTCCTCCAATTAGGGAATAGTAAGGATTTCGCTGAGATCCTTCATGATTGCCACATGGGGCAGGCGGGCGAATTCCTGGCTCGTCGTCGTTCCCGTCGTCACGGCGGCAAAGGCGACGCCGGCATTTTTGGCGGCTCTGGCGTCGATGGTATTGTCACCGATGTAGAGGACGTCCTTTTTATCCAGGCCGAAGTGGCGGCAGACGGCGTTGATTCCGTCCGGTGCCGGTTTGGCCTTGGCGACGTCTTCCACGCCGACGACGAGGTCGATGAGGCTTTCCATCTGGTATTTCCGCAGGGTTTCGCCGATACGCGACCGGGTCTTGGTCGATGCGATGCAGCACAGGGCGCCGGCGTCTTTCAAAGCATGGAGCGTCGGCAGGGTCTGCGGATAGAGATGGGTGTTGGCCGTCATGTACTTGTCGGAGAAGCGGACCTTGTATTCCCAGATCAGATCGTTGACCCGGTCCGGGTCCGTTTCCCCGGTCAGGAGGGCCATGGCGTCGTACATGGTCATGCCAATCGTGCGGCGGATAGCTTCTTCAGGGATACCATCATAGCCTTCGGCCTCGAAGAGGAGCTGGAAGCACATGACGATACCCTTTTCCGAATTGGCCAGGGTGTAGTCGAAATCGAATACGTAGGCTTTATACATCGATTATGCCTTCGGATCGACGCCGAACCATTTCTTGTACAGTTTGGCATAAGTCCCGTCGGCTTTGAGGTCGGCCAGGGCTTTGTTGACCTTTTCCAGGAGTTCCGGTTTGTCCTTGGAAACAGCCATGGCGATACCGGCATCAGCTTTCTTGGCGTCGCCGACAATCTTCAGGTCTTTATCGCCGCCTTCTTTCATGTAGTAGAGGGCGACCGACGTGTTGATGACGACGGCATCACACGTGCCGCTCTGCAGTTCCATCCAGCCCTGGCTGTTGGCGTCATACTGCTTGACCGTAGCGCCGGCTTCCGTAGCCAGGTCTACGCCCTTCGTGCCGACCTGGGAACCGACCGTGCGGCCTTTGAGGTCATCGAAGCCGTTGATGCTGGTGTTATCCTTGCGGACGACGACGGAATAACCATCCTGGAAATACGGTTCCGTAAAGGAAACCTGTTTCTGTCGTTCCGGCGTAGCGTCCATGCCGGAAGCAATCATGTCGATCTGACCGCTGCGCAGGGCCGGGATGAGGGCGTCAAAACCGAGGCTCTTGACTTCAACTTTCGTGCCCATTTTTTCGCCGATGGCATTGGCCAAATCAATGTCGAAACCGATGTATTTGTCGTTTTCCGTAAATTCGAACGGCGGGAACGTCGGTTCCATGCCGACGACGAGGGTCTTCTGATCTCCCGAAGCGCCGTCCTTTTTGTCTGCCGAAGAACCACAGCCGGCGACCAGTGTCACAGCCGCCATGGCAGCGGCTGCCAGAGCTAAACATTTCTTGTTCATGTGTAACAACTCCTGTTCATTGCCTAATAAGGAAATATAAAATACAACTACTCGACATAATTATACTATATATAGCGCGAAAAATATAGCATAAAGTGCATAGGGGCTCTTTAACCTCTCAGACCGCCTTTGGCGGTCAGCTCCCCTATGAAGGGAGCCTTGGGCGACCGGCGGCCGGCGTCAAGGATTTGAAAAAAAATCCTTGACATATCCTTTACACAGTAGTATACTAAATAAGCTGTCGGGGCAAGGCCCTGACGCAGCAGGAGTTTCATCCTGCCGTGGTCTGCGCCATGCAGGCCGGGGTGATTGAACTTTGAAAAAAGTTCAAAAACATCCTTGACAAGCTCTTCTGAGTTTGTTAAAATAAACAAGTCGTCGCCACCCGGTGATGACAACGATGACCTTTGAAAACTGAACAATGAACTGAATGAACGCCAACGTGCGAGGTTCTATTATATAGAACGTCAAACAATGAGTAATACCAATCAATAAACAAGAGCCAAACGCTCTTCCATATATCATGGAGAGTTTGATCCTGGCTCAGGACGAACGCTGGCGGCGTGCTTAACA